>Ga0226835_1000064_pt1 | contig 218395 bp, 176 predicted proteins | sample LAC_MetaG_1_FD_163627 | JGI IMG/M metagenome (GOLD analysis project Ga0226835, IMG submission 163627) | Anaerobic ammonium oxidizing microbial communities from anammox membrane bioreactor (MBR) in UC Berkley, California, United States -... | ecosystem: Engineered > Bioreactor > Anaerobic >...
GGATTATACCCCGGATACAATTGCCTAGTTGGAACAAGAGATCAATCCGGCTTTCGAATCGGCACATCCGGGTGTAAAGGTTGAAATCACTCAGGGAAGTTGGAGTGGATGGGATACGACTTTTGCTGGGTTCTTCACTGCTGGCACCGGTCCGGATATTATCAACCTTGGCTCAGAAATGAATACACTCTATGGTGAAAGCCTGGCTGATATGGATCCATATTTGGGCAAAGACGCCTGGCCAGATATTGCGAATTTTGGGCCAACGCTTGAAAATGCTTCCTATGGTGGTCATTTGAGAGGATTACCAATTTTCACAGCACCGCGCTATGTCTTTTGCCGCACCGACTTAATGGAAGCCGCTGGGTGGACAACTGGAACTCCTAAGAATTTTGCTGAATGGGTTGATTTTGCTAAAAAACTTTCCAAGATTGATCCGGCCACCAATTCTTTGGTTCAACAAGCCCTTGTACCCGTGGATGCAGGTTCTATGGCTGATTGGCAATGGTGGTTACTTATCTTTGATTCACTGAATGGGCAACTCTATAAAAGCGATGGGACACCCAATTTCGATTCACCAGAAGCATTGGCCACCACTCAATTTGTTCTCGACTTACGCCAGGCAACTTATGGTTCAGCGCTTGATTCTGTGGCAGCGCTGCCGGCAGGTGTTGGTTCAGTAATTGATGTGAATAGCGAGACCGGAAAAGAGAACGGAGCCGTTTGTTTAGCCCACTCTGGATGGGCTGCCCCTGCTTTTGATCGACCTATTTGGGCGAAGATCAGCATTGATCCATTCTTTGGCGATCCAACCGCATTCCCTAACAGCAAACCAGTTGTGCTAGCTTTCAATGATTGGCTGGCAGTCGCTGATTATAGCCCCAATAAAGCTTTAGCTGCGGATTGGTTGAAACTGGCTTTTTCAAAAGACGCTAACAATAAATGGAACCAAACCATGGGTTTGATCCCAGCGCGTAATGATTCCCAATTTGGTTATGTGGTTGAATCAGAACAATTAAAACGCGAAGCTGAATTAGCTAGTCAATATGGTGTTGGTTTTGCTGGCATTGAAGAATCTTCAAAATTGTCAGTCATCATGCAGGATGCCTTAGGTAAGTTAATTACTGAAGAATTGACTCCGGCTGAAGTTAATGCCAAAATTCAATCAGAGTACGCTGACGCACTCGGTAAGTAGTCAACATTAAAAGTGCTATCTGACAGGTCGTTGGGGAATTGAAGATCTACAGCGACCTGTCCTTCCTTTTCTATGGAGGTGGCGAATTGTATCAAAATCCTTATATCAATGTAATCCTTAATGCTTTTTTGGCGGTCATTTTCATCGTCGTATCTAGTTTGGCTGTCGCATTATTAGCACGATCCATAGCAAAACTGTTTAAGGCAACCCGAATACAACAACAAAATACTTTCGCAGGATACCTCTTCGCATCTCCATGGATTGTTGGATTTCTCATCTTTGTCGCGGTTCCACTTGGATTCTCTTTATATTGGAGTTTAACAAATTTCAGGATTGCGTCGAATAAACCGATAGAATTTATTCAATTAGCAAATTATATTAAATTATTAACTTCAGATGGAAGTTTTAAAGCATCTTTGATCAATACACTTTATCTGACTGTCATTGGATTGCCATTACAGATTGGTTTTGCACTTTTTTTGGCTGTTTTACTTAATCAGAAAATGCGTGGAGAAAAAATCTTTCGCATGGCATTCTATTTGCCGGTCATTCTAGGGTTCAATACGGCTGTTTTATTATGTTGGCGTTTAATGTTAAATGGCGGAACTGGCATTATCAATCAATTGATTCGGGCGATGATTAAATTGATACCGCCCAGTGGATATGTTGTGCGTGCATTAATTTTTGTTCAAGAACTTTTTAGTGCTTTCTTTTTAGGGATCAACAATAAAAATTTTAACCTGTTCAATAAAGTTCTTTCGGCAGGGTTTCCTGCAGCTAATCGCGTGCCTTTGTGGGTGGAAAACCCGATGTGGTCAAAAATGTCAGTTGTCATGCTGATCGTTTGGGGTTGTGGCACCATGATGTTGATCTTTCTGGCTGGTTTGAATAATATTCCCAAAGAATTTCACGAAGCAGCACAAGTAGATGGAGCCAGTGGCTGGCGACGCTTCTGGAAAATTTCATTTCCGCTCCTCACCCCCTATATTTTCTATAACCTTGTGGTAGGTATGATCGCCATGCTGCAAATTTTCGAACCCATTTATGTCTTGTACCGGGATAATCAACCTTTGATTTCATCGGCGATCTCCATGGTTTTTTATCTTTGGCAGGTCACTTTCAGACAATTTGAAATTGGTTATGGGTCAGCCATTTCCTGGATAATCTTAATCATCATTCTGGTTGTTACCCTCGTCCAATTTTGGATGCAGAAACGCTGGGTTGAATACGATTTATTTTAGGAGAAGATAATGAGACAATTCTGGCATATTCTTAAACGGGTGTTTCTATATATTCTGCTGACGGCTGCAACTATCACAATGGCATTCCCTTTATTTTGGATGATTTCTTCTTCATTAAAAACAGTTGAACAAACCAATTCTCCTGGGATTATATGGTTTTCACCTACACCAACCTTACAGGCATATAGTGATCTTTTTCAAAATCCGCTCTTTATTCGCGTTTATTTCAACAGTATTTTTTATGTTACTCTGGCATTAGTTGGGACATTAATCTCCATTTCTCTGGTGGCTTATGCTTTCAGCCGTATCAATTGGCCGGGCCGCAACTTGGTCTTTTTCCTTATGCTTTCAACGATGATGATACCGGCTCAAGCTTTGCTTGTCCCTCAATATGTATTCTTTAACAAATTGAATTGGGTTAACACTTTTAATCCACTTATCATTCCGGGATATTTTGCTGGTGGTGCGGCAATGGTTTTTCTATTGAAACAGTCTATGAGTCAGATTCCAAAGGAAATGGATGAGTCCGCGGTAATGGATGGTGCCTCGCACTTACAGATCTACTGGGAAATTGTTATGCCATTGGTGAAAGCACCCATGGCCACGATTGCCACTTTGCTTTTTGTGGGTTTATGGAATAGCTTGTTAATGCCGCTTATGTACTTACAAACCGCAAACTTATATACTTTGCCGATTTATGTTTCTACTTTATATAATATTAATTTAACTGTACAACCCTGGCCAACCATTATGGCAGCAGCAGTATTAACTACCGTTCCATTAATGGTTGTTTTCTTTTTTGCCCAACGGTATATCCTTGAAAGCGTTGTTATCTCAGGTATGAAGTAAGCGGAAATTAAGATGGAAAATATTGGGCAGAAATTATTACTTGCTTTTAAGGGAAAAGAATTTTCCCGGGAAATGAAGCAGGCTTTAGAGTGGTTCCGTCCGGCTGGACTTACTCTTTTTCGCAGTTACAATGTTGATTACCCAGCCCAAGTCAAAAAACTCACCTCCGATTTACAGAAATATGCGAAACAAATTGACCTTCCACCATTGATTATCGCGGCTGATCAGGAAGGCGGTCAATTAATGGCGATTGGAGAAGGGACAACACCACTGCCTGGAAATTTGGCGTTAGGCGCTACTGGCTCAACCGAGCTGGCGTATCGGGCTGGGGTTGTCTTAGGGCGAGAATTGTCCGCGCTGGGTATTAATATGGATTATGCTCCTTGCTGCGACGTAAATGTCAACCCTCATAATCCGGTAATTGGGACTAGGTCTTTCGGTGAAGATCCCCATCAGGTAGCCATTTTGTCAGCAGCAATTATTCAAGGATTGCAATCTCAGGGAATTGCGGCGGTAGCAAAACACTTTCCAGGTCATGGAGACACAACTTCGGATTCTCATTTAGGATTGCCGTCTATTTCTCACTCATTAGAACGATTACAACGGGTTGAATTTCCACCTTTTCAAGCTGCGATTGATGCAGAGGTTAAGGGAATCATGAGCGCACATTTAGCCTTGCCCGCCATTGACGGCGAAAAAACTCTGCCTGCTACCTTATCAAAAGCAATCTTAACGGGTTTATTAAGGCAGCAACTCGGATACCGGGGAGTGACGATTTCCGATGCTATGGATATGCAAGCAATTCGCCAGGGAGAATTCCTGGGCGAAGAATGTGTGCGGGCTGCGAAAGCGGGAATTGATTTACTGCTCATGACCGCTGATCCGACGGATCAAGAGCGTGACTGGGTGGGATTAACAAAAAGTTACCAAGAAGAAAAAGACGTTCAATCTATCTTCCAGGATTCTATAAAAAGGGTAATGGATTTGAAAAATTGGCTCTCGAGTAGTTACACTCATTTATCTTTAGACGTGGTTGGATGTGATCTCCACCTGGCAGAAGCTGATGAAATTGCAGAGCGATCGATTACGCTGATTCGAGATAATGATCATCTTATCCCCATGTATCTTGAGCCAGATCAAAGAATCACTGTTATCCTGCCACATCCGGCGGATTTGACACCGGCAGATACCTCATCCTATCTTATTCCTGAACTGGCTAAGGCTTTGAAAGTTTTTCATCCTAATGTTGATGAAATAATTCTGCCTTTTCGCCCAAATGATGAAGAAATTCTACGTACACTTCAACAGATAAAAGATGCCAATCGAATTGTGGTTGGGACTTTAAATGCTTTTGATTGCTCTGAACAAGCGAAATTAGTAAGCGCTATTTTAGCAACAGGTATTCCAACCATTGTCATTGCCATGCGTATGCCCTATGATCTGATCGCTTTTCCTGAAACTTCTACTTTTCTATGCACTTATAGTATCCAACCACCCAGTATAAAGGCGGTTGCATCAGTCATTATGGGAAAGTTAAAACCGCAAGGGAAGTTGCCAGTTTCTATCCCTGGTCTTTATCCTGTTGGATATCAACATCGCTAGCTTTTTTTCTATTTAATAGAAAAAAAGCCTTGCAAATGTTAAATGATGCAAGGCTAGTTTGGCTGTTTTCTTTATTTGACAAGGGTTATTTTTCCAAAAGTACGCGGATCAGCATAGGTTCGAATTTTTGAAGTTGAAAGCATGGTCTTTTGCCCCTCGCCGGCTTTGTCTGCATCGCTGGGGCTAATATTCATTCCAAATTTAAAACCTTCTTTAAATTCAAACCCTGGTAATGAAGTTTTAGGAATAAAAACTTCAAGAATATAACCGTCTTCTATAACCGTATATGCCATCTGAATTCCATCAACGGGTCCGGGTGAATTAGGCCCATTGAACCAGGCATAAGAAGTCATTGGAATTTCAGCAAAATTTCCCAAAGACAACCCAATCTGATAATCATCCTTATTCATACCCGGGTTATCGTAATCTTCTTCAAGTTGGGTGTCCAGTTGGATTTCCATATGATCGCCATGCCACAGAGTTTCATCAGAAGCGCTTTGAATGTGATGATCATCTTTGACGTTAAAAGCAAAATATAATCCTTCCTCAGTCCAACCTACCCAAGCTTTGGCAGATAAATCTTCAGGGCCTTTCCAACTATTTGGAGATACCTGATAAACAATGTGATCGGCTTGATCCAGCATAAAGTCAGGCTCGGAAGGCCAATCCTTTAGGTCTCCATCGATTGTTATCCCACTAACTTGATGAATGTTCGCCTCGAAAGGCCGGGGAACTAATACTTTAGGAATAGCAGTTGGTTTCGTTGGGCCACCATTTTCAAAACCTTGGTAAATTGCGGCGAACAAGGATTCATTTCCCTGGCTTACTTCCCAGATCATCACCCCCGCCAACCCCTGATCACGTGCATAACCGGCTTTGGCAGCCAGAGAACGTTCATCATCATAGCTAATAAAAATCTGTCTAGTTGAATCATAGAGCCAGGGAACATACGCATCATCACTCCAGAATGATTCCCAATCAGGCAAATAGTGTTGTTGAAGATCATTAAAATCAAACGATCCGGGTTCATAAGTGCCTGGAGCCGCGCCTTTGGCAGGTTGGTAGAGTCCATGATTGCTAGCGCCTACACCAGCCCAGCCTTTTCCATAGAACGGGACGCCTAGAACAAGCTTTTCAGAAGGAACACCAGCATTAAGGTAAGCTTGTACTGCTGCGTCTACATTTAGAGATGATGAAGAGGGATCATTTTCAGACCAAAAGAGGGGGGCGTTGAAATTAGTACTATTCTCCCAGGTGCCATGAAAATCATAAGCCATGATATTAATCCAATCCACACTGGAAATAATACCGTTTAAATCAAAGTTTTGAATAGCGCTTGGGTTAGCTGGAGCGGCAATGGATAACAGAAAATGCTTATTTTCTTTTTCCCCTAATTCATTTAATTGGCTGCGAATTTCTTTTAATAGGAAGGTGTAATTATCCCGATCGTCCGCTGTTCCGGTAGTTAAACCACCACTGACTGGATATTCCCAATCAATATCCAGCCCATCGAAAACACCAGCATATTGCTTTAAGTACAAATCCGCGCAGGAATTGCTAAATCGTTTTCTTGAGTCATCATCTTTTGCTGCCTTTGAAAAGTTGCCTGACCAGGTCCATCCACCAATGGAAATTAAAACTTTCAAGTGGGGATATTGTTTTTTCAATTCAAGTAATTGGTTAAAGTTGCCATGGAAAGATAATTTGTTTGAGTCGTCCTTCCCGGTGATGCTATTTTCTGCCGTATACATACGCCCGGTATCTGCCGCAAGATTACCAGAAATGCATTCTCCACTAGCGGATACGTTTGAGAATGCATAATTGATGTGGGTAAGTTTGCCATAGGGAATATCTTTAAGGAAAACACCTCGATTGGCAGCCCAGGAAGGATAATATCCGATCACCATTTTTTCCCCAGGGACTACAAGAATAGGATTTGTTCTGGGAGAACAGGCGCTAAGCAAGAGAGCCAGAACGAATAATATAAAACTAATTTTTGGTATGGACATGAAAATACTCCTCGAAAATGAAAAAAATTTTCAGAGAAGGAGATAACTTTATTATAGTACAACCAGGCTAGCCGCTGCAAGCAGAGTAGGGGGAAAAGAATTTTACAAATGAATTGTCCCACCTTTTGACCAGTCTTTTTTGCATCTTGAGACCAAAGATTTTTTATCCATTGTGCCAATGCGAATTATTAAAGGAAGGATTAAGATAACGATCAGGAATTTAGGAGTCTGGAGGAATCCTCCTGGGTGACGTGGCTATTTTTTTAAAGAATCGAGAAAAATGAAAACCAACAAACAAAAACATAAAAGCTGTCTGGAAAATTTCCTGAAGACCCTATTAATTTTTCTTGTTCTTCTTTCTCTTTTTATTGCTTATTTTTTTCCCGAAAATGAACCTCTACCGGTAACTGGCTCTTTTCAAATCTTAACTAAAAATGTAACCTTTACAGATATTTACCGATTTGATGAATTTTCAAAAAGGCAGGAATATCGCCAGGTGAACGTGACAATTTGGTACCCTCAAACGGATGGTGGTGGACAGAAATTTCCACTGATTGTGTTTTCTCACGGTGGGCTGGGAACGGAAACCAGCAATGAATCATTATTTCGCGAATTAGCCAGTCATGGGTATGTGGTTTTTTCGATTGGGCATCCAGGTCATACGATTTGGACCCGGACAGATAATGGAACGATCACTTTTGTAAATAAGGATTATTTCAGAGAACTAAAACGAGAAAATGCCAGGCTAGATAAGAATCAAAGTTTCCAATACTACCAAAAATGGATGCAAACCCGCATGAATGATATTAATTTTGTGCTGGACACGCTGATATCCCAATCTAAAATCACCGAAAATGGAATTTACTCATTAATAGATAAAGATAAAATAGGATTAATCGGACATTCCCTGGGCGGGTCTGCAGTTCTAGGGTTACCACGTGAACGGGATGATATTGACGTAGTCATTGCTCTGGAGTCGCCTTACCTTTACGATATTGTTGGCGTCGATATGGATAAGTTTCTCTGGAATCAGGAAGCGTTTCCTACCCCTGTATTAAATATTTATTCAGATGCCTCCTGGGATCATCTAACTGAATGGAGTCAATATCAACGTAATGTTGAAATGTTAAAGACAACATCTGTATCTATCCAAAACGTTCATTTAACCGGCGGAGGACATTTCTCATTAACAGACTTATCGCTGGTGAGCCCAACACTTGTTCAATTTCTGGAAAGAAATAAAACAAGCCTTACCCGAGAAGAATACCTTAAGAATCTAGATAATCTGTGCCTGGAGTTCTTTAGCCAATATTTGTATTAGTTTAATCTATTTTCCCCCAGAGAAGGTAACAACCACCGGGTCATGATCAGATTTGTGGAATACAGAGGTGTCGTTTGGCAGTTGAAGTGGGTAATCGGAATTGACATGCAAAATATCCACCCGCGAAATCTCATTTGCATGACCTTCACTTATCAGCATGTGATCTAATACTTGCGCGATTCCCTGATAGATATAGGTATAGCGCTCATCAGGCGATAATTGATCAAAAACATGAACCAGTCCATTATTACGCAAGACATCTATCGGTGGTGAATCAAAGTAGGAGTTTAAATCACCCAGGATAATAACAAATGCCTCAGGGTCTTTTGCTAGTATTTTTTTGAATAATTTAACATTCCATTCCGCCTGAGCAACCCTGCGAGGTTGGGATTCTAATTCACCAGCGCCCATGGATTGGAAATGGTTGTTAAGCACATAGATGGATTTGGTTTTTGTCTGTAACTTAATCTGCACTTCTAATAACAAAGGTGGTCTGGGAGTAAGCCCATCCGGCGCAGGGAATTGCTGAACATTGCTGACTTTTACATCGCCCCGCACCAAATACCCAACATCAATTCCACGCCGATCTGAACCTTCCACCAAAACCGCCTGATAGCGATATTTGTCCAGAATTGGGTTTTCAGCCAGGTCTTCTAATACGTCAATATTTTCTACTTCCTGCAATGCAATCACTGCTGGAAAATCGGCTAATAAAATTGTCCTGGCGATTTTCTCCAACCAAATCCGGTATTCGGATTCGGTCGGGATGGGGGTATCACTGGGAAAGGGCACTTTATCGTCGAATAAATTCTCAACGTTCCAGGTCATCACCCGAAACTCATTAGCTTCGGTTTCTGGTAGCGCATCGACCACAATTGGACGACGATCTAATAGAGGTTTTTCAATGGGTTCAATTTTGTAGAATCCATAGGTATACGCTAAAGGGCCGAGAATGTTATCCAGATAATCACCAGTTACGGCTGCAAAGGGCATCCCTTTCTGATTTTTATAGGTGCTTGACTTGCCATCATCCACCCGGATTCCCATTCCAATATCGCTGCCCTGCAACAGGTGAGAACCTTTGAAAGATGGGAGCACTACGACAGTTTCCCCATATTTGTCGGTTGGAGCAACAACCCTGGCAGGACCGTCTACAGTTACCAGCATGCCCTCCAGCGACTCAAAATATATTTCACTGGCCCGCCGGTCTCCGGGAGGATTTAAGGCGATGGCGTCTGGTAATGGTTGTTTGGGCGCCAGAATTTTTAAATCTTTCAAAAATAACTGCGTCTCTGTTTCAGGTTCGTGAATGACACCTTCAACCTGGACAAGATCGCCTAGATTAAGAGATGGGTCAATTTTCGGAGAATAAATGAATAATCCATTTGAAGTCAGATCATTCTGATCGTCCTCCCCTTGAATCCAAAACCCTTCCAATTTAGGAAAAATTCCAATCACAATTCCAGTTGTAGTCACCTCTTGGAATAAATAAGGAGATTGATCTGACTCGCCCTGGATTGCCCAGATTGGTATGATGCCATCGGTGAAAGTATCAACCTCTTTCGGGGCAAGCCCATTATTGGTTATAAGATTCGGAGGCGATGTTGTTGAAAATGAAGGCTGTTGCGAGGATTGATCCCGGATGCATGCAACCAGGAAAACCAGAATAAAGAGCCCGGTGATGAATTTTTTATTTAGCGGCATCGCGAAGTTTTCTGCACTCTACAGCGGAGCTACCAGAAAAGGAACAATCATATCAAGTTCCGTGAGGCCTCCGTGCCGGCCGATGAGTGGATTTTCTTCATCTGACCACCAGAGGTAGTGATGATTACGAGCCAGGATTGTAAGATCGCCAATTCGGTTTTTAATATCAGGCATTGGGTTACCCGGACCAAACAACCCTGCTTCTAACAATTGCTCGGAATCAGCAACCACAAAATTATCTGGCCAGGCTTTCTGTATATATTCTCTAACGGCATCTTCTTTTCCTGGTTTTACATGCAGATAGGTCAGCCTGCTTTCACCAGTTGGTTTGATATGCAAATAATTTAAGAATTCCGGATGGTTGGACAATGAATAATGTGGATTTTTTTGAGTGGTAACCTGCCCGTGATCGGCAGTAAAGATTAGAAGTGTCTCTTTACGGTCAGCGGGGCTCAATCGATTGATGAAATTATCTTCAAAATTCCGACTGAAATTTTTAAAATAGGTTTCCACACGTTCATCATCCGGACCGTAGATGTGACCTAAACTATCCAAATTGCTCCAGTACGTCCAAATATATTGTTTCTCAGTCCTTTTAGATTCAATCAATTCTCGTAAATTTACCCAACACTCAGCCTCATTTGAGTAAGGCATGGTCTTTACATTTTGCATAAAGGTTCTGGATAATCCGGAATTTGCAATCGAATAATGCTGGAAAGAATAAGTAGAGACACCATTTTTCGATAAATGTACTCCAAGTTTTGGAGTTGAAAGAACTGTTTCTGCGTCAAAACCTGCTTGCGCCAGATTGCCACTGCCATGGTGAAAACTCATTGGAGCCTGGGAAATCATGTTAGCTACCAGACCGTACTGTTTTAGCCAAAGCTCATAACCCATTACGCCATGTTCCGCAGGTGCGCAGCCCGTCCAAAAAGTTGTCATAGCGGCAGAGGTTGTGCTTGGTGAAATAGAAGTGATTGGAGAGAGAATTCCCGATTGAAGGAGATTTTTCCAAACAGGAATCTTTGAGTCTTCCATCCAATTTTGGAATCGTGATAGAGCCATGCTGTCCATCAAGATTATGATGATTCTTTTGTAATTACGATTAAATTGTGGAAAAATATTATCCTTTAGTGGTTTAGAATGAATTTGGGGGATATCAAAAAATTTACAGATTGAAGATGGGATATTTAAAATCGATTCCCCAAAATAAGTTGGGGTTATAAAATCGTCAGGCAAATCTATGCCGGGTAAAGACGCAGTATTTATTTTCATTTTGGTTTACCTTAATATTACGATATCAAACACTATTGTAAACCCAAATATTATTTTTGGATTTTATGACAAATAGCGATCGAAAATAATATAAAAGTAATAATTACTTAAAACTGTTTGACTTAATTTATGTTTTTTGCTTTTTTTTTGATAAACTTAAATGGTCATATAAAAATAGACCTACGTATCTTTAAAATATTATCGACAACTTTAATTTGGCTTCAAAAGATCGAAATATAAATCAACACGATCACCAATGAATAATAAAAATTTTCTAAGGCAACTTTTTGTCGGTTATAAAGGCAGAAAAATCAAAGAATACTTAACTGCCTATATTTTCATTGCACCCGCAACGATCCTAATCTTTATATTTGGAATTTTCCCGGTTGGCTTTGCTTTATATGTTAGCTTGCATAAATGGCGAATTAAAAGGACTGCGCTAATCGGGTTGGAAAATTATACGAATGCAATAGGAAATCTTGCTTATGTTATCGTATTTTTTCTGGGAATAGGCGCCTTAATCGGTGTTTATTTTAGCTTGAAAAATATTTTAAAACTTGCTAGGGAAAAAAATGAGAATCCCTGGTTATGTGTAATCCCGGGTTTTTTTAATGCTCTGCTCGCATTCTCGCTAGTAGGCTGGATTTATGACGCAATTCCAGAAGTTTTAGGTGTAGCGGACAAACTCAGGGGGTTACAAAAAACTCAGGAGGTGTTTAACCGTCTCCTTCGAGAGGCCTTACGCTCAGAGACTGTACTGCCTGCCTGGCATACTTTTTTAGGAATATTAGTTATCAGTATTGTTACGGGTGGGTTAGTGCTCTACATTTGGAAGAATCCCAGAAATTTAACCTATCAATCTTTGTTTGGTCTAGCATTTCTCGCCTTAGGGATAGGAGTAGGTTTACTGTACTATGTCCAGAAACAAATTTCAACTGCTTACGCTGTTGCCTTTGAAAAAAACATAGATCCGGGAATTTGGCCGCAATTTATCACCATTAGTGCCGGTGTTATATTATTAATTTTAGGCTGGATGGTCTGGCGAAGAGCGGAAAAGGCTCAAAACCAGGTAGCTTTTTGGATTCATATTCTTGGCGCTATTGCATTATTAGCCGGGGGATGGTTGTTAATTGGAGAAATTCCAACCATCCTGGCTTCAGGGGATAAAAAGCTATGGGAAGGCTTGAAAGTAACAATTTTTTATGCAGTCGGCACTGTTCCAGTGCAACTCGGAATCTCTTTATTTATCTCAATTCTACTTTTTCAAAAATTGGCTGGGTCGAATATATTTAGAATAATTTTCTTTATTCCGTATGTGACTCCTGCTATTGCCAGCGCAGCAGTGTTCAAACAAATGTTTTCAAATCGATATAATGCGCCAGTAAATTTATTACTTCAGACTTTTGGTGGAAATCCACAACAATGGCTGTTTGAACCTAGAGGTATTTTTACAATGCTGGGACATAATTTAGGAATTAATGTTCCTGAATGGGCGGCAGGCCCTAGCCTGGCTTTGCTTGTCATTATGATTCACTCAGTTTGGACCTATGTTGGGTATGATACTGTTATTTATCTAGCCGGGCTAGGAAATATTCCAACTGAATTATTGGATGCCGCTGAAGTTGATGGTGCCAACAAATGGGAAGTTTTTCGCAATATCACTTTTCCATTATTATCACCAACCACTTATTTCCTATCTTTAATTGCGATTATTGGGACCTTTAAAGCTTTCAATACCATATGGATATTTAGGGAGAATCTGGCTTTGGGAACAACAGACCCGTTTAGTGTTACGATTTTTATTGAATTCTTTGAGAAATTACGGTATGGATATGCATCAGCGATGGCATTTGTGCTTTTTGCAATTATTCTTTCTCTAACTTTCATAAACAATAAGGTGCAGGGTTCAAGGGTGTTTTATGGATAAAAAGAGCAAGAAATCTACTCACTTTACCATCTCAACTAAAAGGAAATTATTTACATATCTCATCCTGGTGGTAGGAGCATTTTTCTCTTTAATCCCATTTGTCTGGCTGATCTCAACATCTCTTAAAAGCTTAGGAGAAGCTTTAGGAACAACTTTTTTCCCATCCGTCGTGCATTTTGAGAATTATATCATCGCCTGGAAACGAGCTGATTTCTCTGAATATTTCGTGAATAGTATTTTGATCACAGCTATCACCCTGGCAGGTGAATTAAGTTTTAGCGTTCTCGCTGCCTACGCATTTGCAAAAATGGAATTCCCCGGAAAGAATATTTTATTTACTATTTTGCTGAGTACAATAATGATCCCTGCAATGGTATTCATCATCCCAAATTTTTTGATTGTGACCTGGTTGGGAAGAATTGGTCCCATCCCATGGATTAATAATTGGCCTGCCCTGACAATCCCTTTTATGGGGAATGTATTTTCAATTTTTCTCTTAAGACAATTTTTTATTCAGGTACCGGATGAATTATTTGATGCTGCCCAAATGGATGGAGCCGGTCATTTTCGATTTCTTTTACAGGTTGTACTTCCTCTTTCGAAAGCTCCATTGATGGTTATTCTAGTGTTATCTTTTATTGGAACCTGGAATTCCCTGGCTTGGCCGATGCTAGTGACAAACACTCCGGACTGGAGGCCGATTTCAGTAGGTTTAATGAACTTTGTCAATGAAACTGGTCAGGAAATAAATCTGACTATGGCAGGCGCGTTTATTACTATTATTCCAATCCTGATTATTTATTTCTTTACTCAAAAACAGTTCACAGAAAGCATCGCGAGATCAGGGTTGAAAGGATAATTTTTTATCAAACGATGGAGGTGAAACTGAAATATTTATCTAAACTAGTCGAGTTAATTTTTAGAAAAGAGGAGTTGAAAAAATGAAAAAACTGAGTATTTTGTTGTCCCTTCTGATGGTGTTTGGCTTAGTATTATCAGCTTGTGCACCAAAACCTCCTGTCGCTCCACCGCAAGAACAACCAACAGCCCCGGTTGAAAAACCAGCTGCGCCCACCGAACCACCGCCGCCAGTAGAAGAACCAACGGAAGAAGTACCCGCTGAACCGCCATTTGCAGGGACAACGGTACAATTCTGGCATGTTTATTCAGATGCACCCGGAGAAGGGTTGCAGAAATTAATAGATGAATTTAATGAAACTAATAAATATGGAATCAATGTTATAGCATTAAATCAAGGTAACTATGCAGACGTAGAAAATAAGTTTAATGCCGGTATTCAGTCAGGTGACTTACCCAATGTGGTGATGGCTTACACCAATTCACTTGGCGATTGGTATCGTGTTGACTCCATTATCGATATAAATCCTTTGGTTGGAGACTCAACCTACGGTTTGACACCGGATGAGTTAAGCGATCTCTACCCCCATTTGAAAGCTGCTGGATCTACCCCGGATGGGGCCTGGGTAGCATACCCATTGACACAATCTGCTAATGTTTTGGTTTACAACTTCACCTGGGCAGAAGAACTCGGTTTCCCGAATCCACCAAAGACATCAGCTGAGTTGAAAGAGGTTCTCTGTGCAGCGGCTGCGGACAATACCAAGAAAGGCGGAGATTTTGCTGGAACGGGTGGTTTAGGCTTCTTCCCCACTGGAACCAACTGGACGCATTTCCTGTACGCTTTTGGCGGGAATGAATTAAATGCTGCGCATGATGCTTATGATTTTAATAAACAGGCTGCAGTGGATGCAACCATGTATCTGCTTGATCTAAAGAACAGCGGCTGTGCCTGGTTAACTTCATCTCCATATCCTAATCCGGAGCAGGGACTTCGCCAGGCTCTCGTAACAATGAGTTCGACTGCTGGAGCGCCATATTATAAAGCTGCTTTTGAAGATGCAGGCAATTCTTCTGATGTTTGGGGCTGGATTGCTGCTCCCGGACCTGATGGAAAATTAGCAGTGGACGCTTTCCAACAAATGTTAGGTATAGTCCCCAGTACTCAGGAAGAAGAAATGGCTTCTTGGCTGTTTGTTAAATGGTTAACCTCACCTGAAATTCAGGCTCGCTGGATTAAAATCAGTGGTTACTATGGTACCCATTACAGTACCGAGAAACTTTTGGCTGATTATGCAAAAGAAAATCCGGTTTGGGCTTCCGGAGTTGAACTAGCAGCTCTTGGCCCGTCAGAGCCGCAAACATTCCCAGCCTGGTCATCTGTTCGCCGAGCGATCAATGATTCAGCGGCTGAATTGTGGAATGCGAAAAGCCAGGCTGAAGTAAAAGACATTCTTGCAAGGCTTACAAAAACTGCAAATGATTTAGTAGCAGAACTCGATTAAGCTCACAAATCTTCAAAAAGAAAAATAAAACAATCAACCTCCAGAGGAATTTCTAGAGGTTGATTGTTTTGAAATAAAAATTATTCAATTTAATTTTTTGTTTTACGTAACAATTTGGCACAACTGTTGCATGTTTGATTTAATATTTTTGTTGAAAAGAGATTGGGAATGAAAAAAATTCTAGAATTAATCATCGTTATATCTCTGGTTGCAGGTATTTTTTATCTGCCAGTCCAGGCTGAAGATGAGCCCGAACCCTATGTTATTTATCTCCCGATCATTTCAAATGAAGAATACAAAAACCCACAAATTGGCCCGGACAGTGGGTTTGTGGTGAGGATGGTCGCGGACCCGAAAAATTCACAGATCATCTATGCCGGTACATGGGGAAATGGTGTTTTCAAAAGTGTGGATGGAGGGACAACCTGGAAACGATTCAGTAATGGGCTGGGAGATTTATATATTAATTCCATAGGGATTGACCCTCAAAATCCTAAGATTTTGTACGCCGGCACTTACAATGATGCAATTTATAAAACCACTAATTCTGGTGAAACCTGGGTTCACTCCAGCGCTGGAGTACAGGAAAATTCAGTCGTTTATACGATCGCGATAGACCCATACAACCCAGATATTATTTATATTGGAACACGCGGGAAAAATGTAACGAACCCACCGCCTTGGAAGGGCGTGGTGTACCGCAGTACCAATGAAGGCATTTCCTGGACGCCGGTTTTGCAGAACATTCCTAATGGAAATCAGCAAGATTGGGCGTATGATCTGATTGTTAACCCAAAAAATCATTGTATGGTTTTTGCTGCCATGCACGAATATGGGGTATATCGCAGCCTGAATTGCGGTGATTCCTGGTCGTCTATGAATGGAAATGGTTTGTCCGATCTTTCTGGTAGGGCTTTAGCCATTAATCCCGAAGGGACAGGCAGCGATGCTTTATACTATGCCACGTGGCACAGAACCGGGGTTTATAAGTCGACCAATAACGGTAGTAATTGGACCAATCAGTATCTTTATGCAAAAATTTATGATATGGATCTGGATCCTATCCAACCGAATGTGGTCTATCTGGCTGATTTTAATGATGGAGTTTACAAAACAACGAATGGGGGAGGAAACTGGTCAAACATAGGGTTATCTGAGAACTTAATCTACACGGTGATGGTTAATCCCTTACAACATACCCAGGTTTTTGTAGGAACTTCCGGAAATGGAATTTTTCGCAGCGATGCCAGCGGTTCGGGTTGGGTACACAGCCAGGCTGGTGTAAACAATGCGATGGTAACCGGTTTTCAAATTCACCCCACTCAGTCAGGGATTCTGTTTACCAGTGTTTCAAGAGCTGGGTTTTATTATTCCCAAAATGATGGCGAAACCTGGCAGCAATTGAACAATGGTTTAAGCGATCTGGATGCCAGCGGAATTGTCATTAACCCTCAAAATGCCAATCAATTATTTTTATTAACTTCCGGGGGAGGATTATTCACCTGTACTATGCCAAGTTGTGCGTGGACGTCTAAAAATTCTGGATTACCAAGAATATCTGCGGATCGCCTAATTCTTAAAGGGTTTTCCGCAAAAAATGAATTGGAAGAAGAGATAGAAACGGATATTATAGCTTTCGATACTCCCATGGATGATACCCAGGCTTTACCCCCGATATATCAAGCCTTGAACGACATGAAATTTTCATTGAGCAATCCAGCCTTTGCATATCTGGCAACCGTAACTGGTGTTTATCGCAGCCAGAATGGAGGCGGTAATTGGATATCAACAGGATTGGTTGATAAAAATATATTGAAAGTCGCTGTTAATCCTGCCAACAACCAGGTTGTTTATGCATCAGAATCCGGAAATTCAACAGTGTATACTTCCACCAACGCAGGGAGTAATTGGAGCAGCAGTCAGGTTCCTGGTGGTAATGTAAATGATTTAACCATTGTACCCAGCAAACCGGGTGTTTTGTATGCTGCTACGAATCAAGGTGTTTATAAACGGTCCGATGGAGGAAACTGGCAGTTGCTAGGGTTAGCGGATAAAACTGTCACAGCATTTTCTGTTCACCCAGGATTGGAGAATTTTATGGTGGCTGGCTGTGGAGCAGAAGCGTTCTATTCAAAGGATGGCGGTCAGAGCTGGTTTTCTGCCACAATAAATCTGGATCGAACGATTATTAAAAAAGTAACTTTTGATCCTTCAAAAAGTGATCTGGTTTATTTAAGCACGAATACCCAGGGAAATTACCGGTTGGTTATTCAATAGAAAATGATTAGGATCATGCTTATAAAAGTAATGGAAAGAAAACATATAAAGCCTAAAATAAAAAGAAGTTGGTTGTAAAAATGCCAATGAATTATAGTAAATAAAATGAACCGAAGAATCAGATTTTTACCTTATATATTCTTGTTTGTTCTGTCTTTTTTTCTACTGGCTGCCAGCGAACCGCCTGCTTCTATTCAGGTATCAGAAGAGGAAAAATCTGAGTTATCCTTTGCTTTTAATCAGCGTTTTCAAAATGAAGCATTCTCAAACACAACAGGTGTAAGCGCCTTTATACCGGAATTGGATACAGCCTTTAAAACTCCGGATGGGTCAATAGCATTGCTCTGGTTAGCCTTACGCGATGATTCCGGGTATATTCTGGCTGCAGAGCCCGGATTAGCCATTGCCCAAAAAACTGACTCAGGTTGGAATATCGTTATGCCAGGGGATACTGATTGGAAGGAACTCTTCACTTCCTTGCCGGAAGAAATGCTGCCTTTGGAGCATCGCCCAGCACCTTTTGCCAATGAGAACGATGAACTCAGCGAACCTCAGGTTCTCACCGGCTATTATTTACCCTACATTGCCGGAACAAAGCAATGGCTGGAAGGGTCGATTAGCCATTTTCAATATATCCCGGAGCTGGGGTATCCATCCTGCCCGATTGAGACTTGTCAATATGCCTACGATTTCACCAATGATAATCATTTTCCGCTGGTAGCCAGTAAAGATGGAACCGTGTATGCATCCAAAGATAGTTGTTCGGATGGGAACTCATCCTGTACCAACTATATCGTTTTACGAGATACGAATAACCAGACCTACCAAATTTATTTACATTTATCACAAAACACCATCCCGGATAAATTAACCAATGGTACATTTGTCAAACGGGGACAATATCTTGGGGATACGGACGATACTGGCTACAGCACTTCTAATCACGTTCATTTTATGGTGACAAACAGCATCTGGGCAGCAAGCGGCTATTATTGGGGTTATTCAACCAAAATACAATTTATGGATGTGCCGATTAATAATGGCATACCCCGAACTTGCTATGAGGTGACCAATTTTTCAATCTATGATGGGGCAACGGAATGTATTGGGAATAAGTCAAATCCTCGCAGTCCTTCAAATGATTGGTTTATTTCCGGAAATATAGGCGCTTATCCTCCAACTGGCAGCTTAACCCGCCCAACACCCGGGAAAATTGTGGCAATGGGAGATAACCCGCTCATGGATGTCACCGCCACCGCCTTTGATGATGTGGCAGTCAAAGCAGTTCGATTGGTGACAAAATTGAATGGAGAATGGGTGGAAATTGGTCCCAAAGTCACCCAACCTTATACGACTGATACTTATGATTGGGATGTAAATCTTTGTGATGTTGGCCCATTGAATGGCCCTTTGGAAGTGGCATTAAATGTCTGGGATCATGAGGGCAACAAGACTACCGCATTAAGTCCCCGAACAATTCAGGTGGATCATGCCTGCCCACCTCCATCCAGTGCTATGAATTCCCCCCAAATTTTTGACTCAACCGCCACGAAATTAACCTGGACAGCGATTAGCGGGAAAGCCGGGATTGCATCTTTTGAAATTCAATGGCGTCTTGAACCTGGAGTCTGGAGTTCAGGGAATAATATCCTGGTTCCTGCAAGCCAGCAATATGCCTGGTTTGCGGGTACAAAAGGTGGAACTTATGCATTTCGTATGCGGGCGATTGATAAAAATGGTCAGGCTGAACCTTGGTCAGCAAATGATCAACCAGAAATAAATTTGACCTTCCCGTCTACTTGTGTCCCTGATGAATTTGAGGAAGATGATACGAGTATTTCTGCTTTTGAGTTAAACCAGGGAGAAGTCGCTATCAGAAATATATGTAGAGAACAGGACCCGGATTGGTTCAAGATAAATATCCCGCTAAAAGGGTTTTACCAGGTTGGATCAAAATCGGTCAATGGGGGTGCGGCAGTAAAAATCTCAATATACGAGGAAGATGGCGAAACTTTGATAGCATCTGGGCAGGCAGGCGGCATTGGTTTCCCTACTAGTGCTATTTTGTGGATGGAATCTCCAGGTTGGTTATTTGTCAAAATTGAACCTCTGGTAAGCCAGTTAATGGGTACGGATGCAAGCTATAACGTCAGGTTTGATAAAGTTGAAGTAATCTACCTGCCTGTATTGTTAAGATAGTATATTAAATTTTCTTTTATCCTCGTGCGGGGTAATATAAAAGGTAAGAGAAAATATTTTGCTTATAATTTTTTTTTGTGGAATTGGATTATTTAATAAGGAGAAATTCCATGATAGAGATAAAACGTGTTTATGAAACAGTCGATGAAAAAGACGGTACCCGATTCTTTGTAGAAAGATTGTGGCCACGAGGTATGAAGAAAGAAAATTTAATTATGGATGCCTGGGTTAAGGGTGTATCCCCCAGCCAGGAATTAAGAACCTGGTATGCCCATGATGTTTCTAAGTGGGAAGAATTTCGAATACGATATAAAGCTGAATTGGAAGTGAATCCGGATGGCTGGAAACCTCTGGTCGAGGCCGCGAAAAAAGGAAAAATCACCTTGCTCTATGCTGCCCATGATACGGAACATAATGGCGCTTTGGTACTTAAAGAATTTCTGGATGAGAAAATGAGAAATTAATCTATATACAAGCTTTTATAGTTGGTGGAGAAATTCTCCTCCTCAGGTTATATTAATATTTAGATCGTCAAGGGAGAAGAATTCAATAAGAGAACAGATCTAGGAATGAAAATAAATTATGGAGGAAATAATGCAACATTATAAGTATCTAATTATTGGAGGTGGACTAACCGGAGATGGAGCTGTACGTGGCATTCGGGAAATGGACAAACAAGGTTCCATCGCAATGTTTAGCATGGAATCTGACCCACCTTATGCACGGCCCAGTCTTTCAAAAGGATTATGGAAAGGGAAACCATTAGAAAAGATTTGGCGAAAAACGGAAGAACGCGGGGTTGATCTTTTCTTGAATCGAAAAATTACGAGTGTTGATACAAACAAAAAAACTGTCCAGGATGAACAGGGCAATGAATACTCTTATGATAAATTACTTATGGCGACCGGTGTTACCCCAAACAGATTGCCATATGGAAATGACAAAATTATTTATTTCCGCAATTATCAAGATTATAAACATCTGAAAGAGTTAAGTGAACGGGGTGAGCGATTTTTAGTGATCGGCGGCGGGTTTATTGGTTCCGAACTAGCTGCAGCTTTAACCTCAATCGGAAAGAAGGTAGACTTAATTTTTCTAGATGATTCAATTGGAGCTAATATTTACCCGAAAGATTTATCGCATTATCTGAATGATTTTTATCGCCAAAAAGGTGTAGATGTGTTATCAAATGATTCGGTGGAAAGCCTTGGTGAAAACGGGAAGCGTATCGTTGTTCACACTAAAACGGGTAAAACATTTGAGGTTGATGGTGTTGTAGCGGGTATCGGTGTTCGCCCAAATCTTGAACTGGCACAACAAGCCGGGTTAAAAATTGAGAATGGGATTGTAGTAGATGAACAATTGCGCACATCAGCCCCGGATGTCTATTCTGCCGGAGATGTAGCTAATTTTATCCATTCCTCTTTACAGAAACGTGTGAGAGTGGAACATGAGGATAATGCGATCCAGATGGGAATTCAAGCAGGACGCAATATGGCTGGCGCAAATGAGCCTTACCATCACATCCCCGCCTTTTACTCCGATTTGTTTGAACTCGGTTATGAGGCAGTAGGCGAGTTAAGCAGTAAGTTGGATACGGTAGTGGAGTGGAGAGAGCCTTATAAAGAAGGGATTATTTATTATCTGGATGGTGACAAAGTAAAAGGAATATTACTTTGGAATATCTGGGATGCAGTCCCAGCAGCGCGCTCTATTCTGACTGATGCGGATCAATTGGCAAAATCTGACCTGAAATTGCAATTGCTACTGGATCGCATGGAAAAATAAAATAGTCTCGTTGGGATTGAATTGACATAAGGGACTTGTGAGGTTTTCACAGGTTCCTTTTTTTATTGCAAACCCATCATTTTGTAATACGTAAACAATACACATGAACGTTTTCCGGGTTGAAAATCAGTCAATATTTTTATAAGATACTTATACAGGTTTTTGTTATTATAGGAGGTCGGGATGACCGGATCTAATTCAGAAACATTTATTCGCTCGTTGCTTGAGAGCGCGGACATTCAGGTGGGGGGATCAAACCCCTGGGATATTAGGGTTAAGGATCAACGGACATACGATCGCCTGGTTCATGATCAGGCGCTTGGTTTAGGTGAGTCTTATATTGATGATTGGTGGGAATGTGACGCAATCGATGAGATGGTGAACCGAATTTATAAAGCCCAACTTGATAAAAAAATAAAAGGTGATTGGAAAATGGCCTGGCAAGGATTAAGGGCTAAATTGATAAATCGCCAATCCAGCAGCCGGGCTTATGAAGTGGGTATCCGGCATTATGATATTGGTAACGATCTTTATCAGGATATGCTGGATAAGCGCCTAAACTACACCTGTGCTTATTGGAAAAATGCAAAAACTTTGGATGAAGCTCAGGAAGCAAAATTAGATCTGGTCTGTCGGAAAACTGGCCTTCAGCCAGGGATGAAAGTGCTGGATATTGGTTGTGGCTGGGGCAGCTTTGCCAAATATGCGGCTGAGAAATATGGGGTGTCTGTTGTTGGCGTTACCGTCTCAAAAAACCAGGTGGAATTGGGGCAGGAGTTATGTAAAGGGTTGCCGGTTGAATTACGATTGCAGGATTATCGACTGGTAGAAGGACAGTTTGATGCGGTGATTTCAATTGGAGTGATGGAGCATGTCGGTTATAAAAACTATCGCACCTATATGGAAGTAGTTGATCGAACCTTAAAACCCGGGGGAACTGCGTTCTTCCACACCATTGGTGGGAATACCAGTGTGACCAAAGCAGATAACTGGACAGACACCTATATCTTCCCAAATGGCATGTTGCCTTCCATCTCACAACTGGGAAAAGCAATGGAGGGTTTATTTGTCATGGAGGATTGGCATAACTTTGGTCCTTATTATGATTTAACCCTGCAAGCCTGGCATAATAACTTTGAAAATGCCTGGCCAAAATTGAGGGAGAAATATGGAGAAAGGTTTTATCGCATGTGGCGTTTTTATCTGCTCAGCAGCGCCGGGGGATTTCGATCTCGTAGTTTACAGTTATGGCAGGTTGTGATGACTCGACCAGGCTCGAAACAACCTGATTGTCGCATCTCATAAATAGTCATGCAATACGCTGAAGCGATTATCATTGGTGGTGGTCCAGCTGGATCATCCTGTGCAGATAACCTTAAAAAAGCAGGAATGGAAGTCCTGGTTCTGGACAAAGCAGCATTCCCCCGCCAAAAAGTTTGTGCTGGTTGGGTGACGCCGCACGTCTGGAAGTATATTGATACTGATCCAAAGGATTACCCACATGCGCTCACTCATTTTGATTCTTTTCAAATTAGCATAAAAAAACTTCACTTTAAATTAAAGACAAACCAGTATGCCATTCGAAGAATTGAGTTTGACAACTGGTTGCTTCAAAAATCTGGGGTAAAGGTAGAAAATCACGAAGTAAAACATATTCACCCTAAAAATGACGGTTTTGTGATTGATGAAACGTTTGAATGTAAATATTTGGTGGGAAGTGGAGGAACTCATTGCCCGGTAAATAAAAGTTTGTTTGAACCGGAAGACCCAAGAACGAAATCAGCATTGGTAGTCGCTTTAGAAGAGGAGTTTATCTATCCGGATAGAGATAATGATTGTTATTTATGGTTTCTCCAAAACGGTTTGCCAGGATATTCATGGTACGTACCCAAACCGAATGGCTATGTCAATATCGGTATCGGTGGAATGGAGTCTTCACTTAAGTCAGAAGGCAAGAACCTGCGTTATCATTGGGAACTATTAATCAAACAAATTGAAACAATGGGGCTCATAAAAGACCATCAATTTAAACCTGTTGGGCATAGTTATTACCTCCATAAACGAAAAAGAAATATTCGCATTGGAAATGCTATTCTGGCTGGAGATGCCGCTGGATTTGCAACAAATGACATGGGCGAAGGGATTGGAGCGGCTGTATTAAGTGGAAAACTGGCGGCTGAATCGATCATAAATGGAGGGGTTTATTCTCCAAAAGATATCCCGTCTTACTCTTTCTGGTCAATTGTTTTTGACCGATAAAAAAGATTCTCAACCGATTACCCTGTTTAATTACAATTTCAAACAATTACCCGGTTGATTTTTGTTTAAAATTAACAAGAAAAATCTGATTTCTCTTAATGGGTTTCTCTTTTAAATAACTTTCTGAATCGTAACATTCAGCCGGGTTATTTATTTTTTCCTCACAAATTTTATTTGATTTTTTAAGTTTGTCATTCTATCATTAATTATCCAATATTTTTCGGAGGGATAAATGTTCACAATTGACACCTTATTTCTATTGCTAACCGGTGTGTTAGCGGCCTACCTTTGTTGGTATTTTTGGAAACGCTACAATCTACATAAGGCTCTCCACAATGTTTATTATCTATTGGGGTTTGTGGTACTGCTGGTTTCAGGGTTGTTGTTGATTATCCTGGGGTTGGGAATTCTTTCATCTCCTTATGTACTCACAGTTGCCAGCTTGATTCCGCTTGGAATTTCAATGGGGCTGGTGGAGGAATATTTCCCAAAATGGAAGAAAACCTATAAGTGGTTTGCATTAATAGGATTTCTTGCTATTGCCATCTCAAGTATCGCTGGAATTGCTATTCTTAAGAAAATCTCAGTTCCTTTATTCCATAGTGTTTCCGGTCTTATCATTTTCCTGGGGCCTTTCTTTGCGAAACGGGCTCCCAAAGGCTTCTTTTGGGTGGGGATCGGTGGCTTCTTAATTGGGCTTGGGGGCATTGCACTAGCTTTTATCTCATTTGGGTCACAGCTACTTTTCTTTAGCCCGGCACTCGTGATGAAGATTCTTACACCTATCCTTTTTTTGATGAGTGGAGCCTACGTGATCGGGTTCACCAAACGAGGTTAGCTTTCTTTAATAACAATTATCCAGTCCTCTAAAGAAAATAGATTCCTGGCTTTCGTTTAATCTGAAACCAGGTTTCTTTTTATTTAAGAGGGTGAACAAATTTTGATCAGGGAAAACTTCATAAATTTACATATAATTTTTATGCTTTTTGTCAATTAGTTTAATTTGGTAAGTTTTGCTACAATCTATACATACGTACCAGTTTTCCTGCCATCCAGAGAGGATTGGTGGTCTGAAGGGTGAAAATAAAAGGAGACCTTAATGAAACCGATTCGTGTCCTTCAGTGGGGCTTGGGAGCGATGGGGAGTGGTATGGCTCGCCTGATGCTCGAGAAACAAGGCCTTGAAATTGTTGCTGCGGTTGATGGCAGACCAGACTATACAGGCAAAGATTTAGGCGATGTCCTGGGCGTCGACCAAAAATTGGGTGTACTGGTTACTGATCAACCGGAAAAAGTTCTCAATAAAGACCTGGTAGATATCGTTATTCTGGCGACCACTTCCTGGACAAAAGAACAAATACCCGATCTAACCAGGATTATTGAAGCAGGTATTAATTGCATTTCCATTGCCGAGGAAATGTCTGATCCTGAAGCTCAAAACCCGGACCTCAGTCAGCAATTAGATGAATTAGCGAAAAAACATGGGGTGTCTGTACTTGGGACCGGAGTAAACCCAGGGTTTGTCCTGGATCTGCTGGTGGTAGTTCTTACGGGCGGAAATCATCGCGTCGAACGAATTGAAGCCTCCCGTGTGAATGATCTCAGTCCTTATGGGCCAACAGTTATGAAAACACAAGGCGTAGGAACAACCCCGGAAGAATTTCGTGCTGGAGTGAAAGATGGTTCGATCGTTGGCCATGTTGGTTTTCCTGAATCTATTCATCTGATCAGCGCCGCCTTAGGGCTGGGGGTGGATCGAATTGAAGAAAGCCGTGAACCCATTATCAGCACGGTGTATCGTGAAACCCCGCATGTCAAAGTTCAACCGGGTATGGTGGCTGGCTGCGCTCATATAGGAATAGGATATCGGGGTGACCAGGAAGTAATTAAGCTGGTACATCCGCAGCAAATTCACCCGCATTTAGAGAACCAGGAGACGGGCGATTACATCAATATTTACGGTAAGCCGGAAATCCATATGGCGATTAAGCCTGAAATAGCCGGCGGAATTGCTACGATGGGGATTGCCGTGAACATGATCCCGCATGTAGTGGCAGCTACACCCGGATTGAAGCGGATGATTGATCTGCCCGTACCAGCAGCCTTGATGGGTGAAAGCGCCTATCATCGCCGGGTTTAGAAAAAGGAAAAAATCAATGAATAAATGCACAGGAATTATTTAAATCTTAATAACCCTGTGCTCTCTTATTTTAAGGATTATGAAGGGAACAATATGGAAAAAATAGCAAAAGGAAGTTGGGTTGAGATTGAACAAATTGTCCTTAACCCCGAAGAAAGAGCTCCATCTTTGCCAGAGGATACCAGAAAAGTGCCCTATGTATTACACGTATCAGGATTTCTTTTGGAAGATGCTGAACTCGGACAAGAAGTGAGTATCAAAACAGTGATTGGCAGAGAACTTGTGGGATTATTAATTACAAATAATCCAAGTTACACCCATAGTTTCGGAAAAACAGTTCCAGAATTATTGACCATTGGCTTGCCGGAGGATAAATGAGTACTAAAGATACCTCTTACTCAGCTATAATGGCTCGGAAAAATGAAATCATGAAAGCTTCATTGGGCATTGATTTCAATGAATACATCACCAGTCCCATCACTTTTGATTATGAAAAGTTAATGGCTGAAACTGGCTACCAAATTCAAGATATTGCCCGAATTCAAGCTGAAACAAAGGTGGGGGAGACACCATTATTTGAACTTCGGCGCCTGACTGAAGAAGTGCGAAAAATCTCCGATCCAGGTAAAGGGGCTATGATTATGGTAAAGGATGAAGCGGCGAATGCTTCTGGAAGTTTCAAGGCAAGAAGAGCTTCTATTAGCGCTTATGAAGCTGCCCAAAAAGGTTACCAGGGTATGATAGCAGCTTCCAGCGGAAATTATGGTGCGGCGGTTGCATCACAGGCAGCTCAACGCGGATTAAAATGCATTATTCTGCAAGAAGTATTTGATAGTCGGGGAGTAGGTCAGCCCGAGATCATTGAAAAAGGGCGCGCCTGTGAAGCTTATGGCGCTGAAACTCTGAAATTGAGTGTTGGCCCAGAACTGTTTTATATGTTATTACGCACCCTGGAAGAAACCGGTTATTTCAATGCCAGTCTATATACACCATTTGGAATTCGGGGAGTGGAAACCTTGGGCTGGGAAATCGCCCAACAGGTTCAAACGAGGTATCAGAAAGCTCCAGATGCGGTGGTTATCACGCATGCTGGTGGTGGAAACCTAACTGGAACCGCCCGCGGCTTGCTGGCAGCCGGCTGCGTAGACACTCGTATAGTCGCCTGTTCTGTAGATTTAGGCGGCCTGCACATGGCATCGGATGTGGATTTCAATAAAAAATCCTTTACCACTGGCCACACTGGGTTTGGAGTACCCTTCGCCACCTGGCCGGATCGGGTGGATGTTCCTCGCAATGCGGCACGAAGCCTGCGTTATATGGACGAATACCAACTGGTTACCCAGGGTGAAGTTTTTTATGTGACTGAATTATTGACAAAGATTGAAGGTTTGGAACGTGGCCCTGCTGGAAATATCAGTCTAACAGCCGCAATTACTCTGGCCAGACAAATGGATCGTGATCAGATTGTGGTTGTTCAGGAAACAGAATATACTGGTGCAGGGAAACATCATAATAGCCAGCTTGCTTTTGCCCGAGAAAATGGAATTGAGGTAAGGCGTGGAAACCCGACTGAAAATGTTCCCGGTAAATCGATTGTAATTCCTGAAAGACTTGCTCAGGTATGGGGAAAAGTTCAGGAAATGGATAAATTGCGACTCTCTTATCTGAAAAATGCAGCCCACCATTTGCCAATTTCGGAGTGGTTGGAAAGTGATTATGAGTTTTTGGCTGCTGACATAAAAAAAGATAAGAATTGGGTCAAACAACAAGCAAATTTATTGAATTAAGAATTTTTGGTTTTTGGAGGAAAAATGACAGAAGATCGGATTGCTCGCTTTCAAGAACGTCAGATTGAACTAAAGAAAATGAGTGATGAAGAATTAAAAAACCGTTTTTGGGATTTATGCAATCAAATGGTAGAACCGATTGTGACCTTAGCAAAAACGCATACATCCCCCTCGATTGAACGCTCGGTTTTATTAAGGATGGGAATTGATAGCATTACAGCTCACGGTGTCGTAGATCGGATTTATGAGGCCGGGCTTTTAGGAAAAGGCGCCGGGCATGTTGTCCTGAAACTCTCACAAAAGACAGGTAAAAATCTGCGTGAAACTGCAGCAGCGATTCTTGAAAATAAAGAAATTCTGCAAGGTTTGTTTTAAAGAGGGAGGATGAAACAATGACTACTAAAAATAAACTTGATCCGAACAAAAAAATAGACATTGAAGAATTACTGGAAGGGTTAGAAAACTATCATCCCCCACGCAAAGGATGGACCTGGCGCAATGTGCCGGAAGAAGGGGTGGATATGGGACCCTTTCATTATTATGATATGTCTACACCTTTAAAAAATAGCCTTGGATTACCAGCTTCAAAATATTTTGATCATATTGATCCCCAGCCAAGCTGTGTGGTCACAACGGAAATTGCCTCCGGGAGGTTTGAAGACGATATCCGCCGGATGAGAATGGCTGCCTGGCATGGTGCAGACCACCTGATGGTTATTCGTACCACCGGTCAGAGCCATATTGATGGATTGTTGGAAGGAACTCCGGAAGGAATTGGTGGAGTACCGATTACCCGTAAGCAAATTCGCGCCAGCCGAAAAGCCTGTGACATGATTGAAGAGGAAGTTGGGCGGCCGATCAATTTTCATAGTTATGTATCTGGTGTGGCTGGGCCAGAAGTGGCTGTGTTATTTGCAGAAGAAGGCATCAATGGGGCTCATCAAGATCCGCAATACAATGTGTTATATCGCAATGTAAATATGTATCGCTCTTTTGTAGATGCGGCGGAGGCAAAATTATTAATGAATGATGCCGGCATTTTTCAAATTGATGGTGCTCACAATGCAAACGCTACCGCAAAAGCTGGCTGGTTGGTGATGCCGGAGTTGGTTGTTCAACATGGCATTAACTGTGCATTTTCAGTTGCTGTGGGAATGGATAAAGACCTGATCGGTTTATCCACTGTGCCACCGAATGCACCTCCAGCTCCAAAGCTCTGGTATGATTTACCATACGCTGTAGCCCTGCGTGATTTTTTCTCTGATTATAAAATGCGTGCCCAACAAAATACGCGTTATATCGAGGCGGATGTAGAAGAAGCAATCCGTACGCACACCATCGATACACTCATTTCGATGTTAACCAGTGCGGATATCCAAAGTACTATCACGCCTGATGAAGGCCGAAATGTACCATGGCACTATAACAATATCCGTGGGGTGCAGACAGTCAAGCAAACCTGGGCAGCTCTGGATGGCATTAAGCAGTTGGTTTCCATTAACCATGAAGGCCCCCTGGGAGAAATGGTGCGTGATATTAAAGAAAGAGCTGTTGCTTTCCTGGAAGAAGTAATCGAAACAGGGGGTTATTTCCAGGCGGTTGAAAATGGATTCTTTGTTGATTCAGCCAAATACCCGGAAAGAAATGGGGATGGAATTGCACGCAGTGGGGCAGGAGGTGTAGCGGCCGATTCAATTGTTGAACGCGATGCGGATTACATGGCACCGGTTTGCAGCCATTTTGGTGATAATTATCTGCCGGTTGGCACAGAAAAAGCTTGTGATCTGATTGATGGTTGCACTTTATGTAAACCGGAAAAGATTGTCTATATCGATGAATTAGACCCCGAAGATAATTGTAATAAACGCCTTGAAAAAACCCTCCCTTACCGAAAAGGCAACCTGGTAAAACCGGAAACAGAATGGGCTGGGGACGGCATGATCCTAACGCAATTCTTTGTCCCCTTGCCGGAAGAAATAGCTGCTGTATATGGCGTAGAGATGGCTAAAAAAATGGGGCTTGTTGATCCGCAGGTTATCAATGTGATGCCAATGCACCCAGCAGAAGGCTGCTTCCTGGAAGTGAAAGGACGGGTTAATTTCGATATCGACGTAACCACATTGAAAATCCCTGAAAAAGATGTAATCTTACCGGAGGATGAATTGCGAGCAGCGGTTAAAGGGATTGGGCTTAAGGTCGTCGCTGGTACTGTTGGTGAAGATGAACACAGCGTTGGTTTACGAGAAATTCTGGATATTAAACATGGTGGCATCGAGAAATATGGGGTTAAATATCACTACCTGGGTACATCTGTTCCGATCCAAAAGTTAGTGGATGCTGCGATTGAAACCGGCGCCCATGCGATCTTGATTTCGACAATTATCAGCCATAATGATGTGCATCGTCTACAGATGAAAAAACTGGCAGAAGTTTGTAAAGAAAAAGGGATCCGGGATGAGATTGTTTTAATTGCTGGCGGGACACAGGTCAATCGTGAGATGGCTTTAGAGACAGGTTTAGATGCCACCTTCGGCCGTGGCACAAAAGGAATTGATGTTGTTAACGCAATGGTTAAAGTATTAAAGAAGCGCGGTAAGATTTAATCAACGGAGTAAGATTGACTGAAGAAATACCCATCTTAACCATCGAGGTAGGCTCAACCATCACCAAAGTGAATGGATTCCGAAGGTTACCTGAAGGTGGATTTGATCATATCGCTCAGGGATTCGCCGCTACGAGTGTTTCTGAAGGGGATGTTGGGATTGGTGTTGATCAGGCGATTGATGACTTAAAAGCCCATTTCCACGTAGATCTCAATTCTCCAGAAACGTTTGTGAACAGTTCAGCCGCTGGTGGTTTACGCATGACCGTGCATGGATTAACCTTCTCCATGACCGCCCGTGCAGCCAAAGAAGCTGCTCTTGGCGCTGGAGGAATTATCAAGCAGGTAACTGCAGGTGAACTAGATCAATATGATCTTGAAGAAATCGAGGAGATTCGCCCAAATATCATTTTGTTGGCTGGGGGCGTTGATTATGGAGAAAAAGAGGTCATTCTAAAAAACGCTGAAAAGATTGCCTCTTTACACTTACCAGTACCGGTTCTTTATGCCGGAAATAAAACCTTACAAAAGCATATTCAAAGGATTTTTGAACACGCCAAGGTAGAAGTAATGCTGGTTTCAAATGTCTTCCCGGATGTGGATGTTTTGAATATTGAACCGGTGCGGAAAGTAATTCACGAACTATTCAATCGTCATATTATTCATGCTCCAGGAATGTCGCGTCTGGCAACGTTGACCAAACATGAAGTACTACCCACCCCAGGGGCAGTATTAAAAGCTGCCGAATTATTTGCGAAAGAATTGGGTGATTGCCTGGTATTTGATGTGGGTGGCGCGACAACAGATGTGCATAGTGTTACCCATGGTAGCCTGGAATGGTCGAATAAAATTATTGAACCGGAACCTTATGCCAAACGAACCGTTGAAGGTGATTTGGGGGTTTACGTAAATGCCCGTAATATTCTGGAATTGGAAAGTCCTCCTGACTGGGATAATAATTTGAAAGAGTTGGAACCAATACCCATAACAGAGAAGCAAAAAGAGCTGACCCATTGGCTGAGTTCCAAAGCGCTTAATACTGCCGTTAGAAGGCATGCCGGGTTCATCACCGAGTTATATACCCCCTCTGGGAAAAGGCAGATTGTTAAGGGGAAAGATTTATCAGCAGTTAAGTGGGTGATTGGCACTGGCGGAGCTTTGACATTAGTAAGCGGGGGACAGGATATATTGCGTAGTGTCTGTACAGGCGTTGGAAAGTATTTACTGCCATCAGCCGACACAAAAATATTATTGGATCGCCAGTACCGCTTCTCCGCTTTGGGGACGCTCGCTCAAACCTATCCGGAAGATGTCAGAATTACTTTTCGCAGATGGGTTGAAAGCGGAATTTAACAAAAATTTTGAAATTGGAAAAGCAGGAGAAATATGGAAATTCAAACCCCACGCTTAGAAATTTACCCAAATAAAATTGAGGATAACGCCAGAAATATCGTAAATCAGGTTCATGATTTTGGTGGGCAACTCGCCTGTGTGACCAAAGTGTCCTGTGCTCATCCGGCGGTGGTAGCAGCGCTTCAAACAGCCGGAGCAGACATGCTGGCAGATTCTCGTATCCAGAACTTACAGACAATCACGAAATCAGGTAACCGGTTACCTTTGTTACTCCTGCGTATACCTTCTCCTAACCAAGCCGCCGAAATTGTTCGAACCGCTGATTACTCTTTAAACTCTTCGGCCTTTACGGTGAGAAAATTATCTGATGCTGCCAGACTTTATGGAGTATCTCATAAAGTCATCCTTATGGTAGATGTGGGTGATTTGCGGGAAGGCATCTGGCCGGATCAAGTTAATCAGGTTGTAAAAGATTGCTCTCAATTACCTAACATTGAGGTGGCTGGTTTAGGGACCAACCTGGCATGCTATGGTGGCGTCATTCCCAGCCAGGAAAATATGCAGATGTTGGTGGATATCCGGGATGAGTGCCGCCGGGTGACTGGGCTGGAACTGCCGATTCTTTCAGGTGCTAATAGTGCTGGACTACCATTAATGTTCAAGAAAAAAATGCCTAAAGAAATTAATCATTACCGAATTGGAGAAACAATTCTTTTAGGTCGCAATGTGATTGATCGAAGCCCATGGCCTGGAATGCACCAGGACACGTTTAAATTAATTGCAGAGGCGGTTGAGCTTGAGAAAAAACCATCCATACCGATTGGAGAACGAGGTCAGGATGCTTTTGGGGGTTATGTGGATTTTGTGGATCGAGGGATTCGCAATCGCGCGATCTGTAATATTGGACGTCAGGATGTGGTGGTGGATAACCTCACACCCATTGATCCGGGGATTATTGTCCTGGGTGGTAGCAGCGATCATTTAATCCTGGATGTTGAAGAAGCCCAAGAAAAAATTTGTGTGGGTAGTGAGATCGAATTTTATCCTGGATACGGAGCCTTACTGGCTGCCTTTACCTCTCCTTATGTTCAAAAAAAGGTAGTTAAAGAAAAGTAGAATTAACAAAGAATGCTATACTAAAAATATCACCCAATAAAGATCTTCAAGAGGTCTTATGTTATATCAAACCATTGCAAAAATTCACCTGGATCATATTCGTTTTAATATTGAAGGTATTCGAAGTAAAATAGGGACCGACCGAAAGATACTGATCGCAGTCAAAGCGAATGGTTATGGTCATGGAGCAGTTGCTGTTTCCAGGATGGCAGAAAAAATAGGCGTAGACTGGTTAGGGGTGGCTACAGTTCCGGAAGGCATCGAGTTACGTAAAGCAGGCATTTCATTGCCAATCTTGAAATTTAGCCCGGCATTTCCGGAAGAAATGGCAGCGGCAAGCGCTCACCAATTAACCCTGACAGTTTGTGAAATACGGAATATCGAGCATTTGGAGAAGATTGCCCGCGAAATGGGGACCAAAGTCAATGTTCATCTAAAAGTTGACACGGGCATGGGGCGGATTGGGGTATCCATTCAGGAAGCTGCTAATCTCGCAAAATTTATTGAAGAAAATTGCTCACATTTACATTTGGATGGCGTTTTCACCCATCTTCCGGTCAGCGATGAAAGCGACCCCGTTTATACTGAACAACAAATCGTCAGGTTTAAAAATGTAGTTGAGCAGATCAATCAAAGTATTGGAAGACGGATTCACCTAACTCATTGTTCCAATTCAGGTGGCGTGTTAGGCCATCCCTCAGCCTGGTTAGATATGGTCAGACCCGGGATTATGATTTATGGCTTTTATCCTGGTGAAGAAACACCCCAAACCATTCCTTTAAAACCAGGTTTGAGTTTTTTAACCAGAGTATCTTTTTTGAAAAAAGTAAAAGCTGGTACAAAGATCGGCTATGGACTTACCTGGATAGCCCCGGAGGATACCTGGATTGCCACCATTCCGGCTGGTTATGCGGATGGTTTCAATCGTCTGTTCTCGAATAACGGCAGGGTGTTAATTAAAGGAAAATCTTACCCGGTTGTGGGACGCATCTGTATGGATCAAAGCATGGTGAACCTGGGCACTGAAACAAATGTTCAGGTCGGCGATGAAGTTGTCCTCATTGGCAAAAGCGGAGCAGAGGAAATTAGCTGCTATGAATGGGCTAAAAAATTAAAAACAATCACCTATGAGGTGACCTGTCAAATTAATTCCAGGGTGGAGCGAGTTTATGAACCGTTTGAATAAATTAAGATAGAAATTGAAAAAGCCTTCAGATGGTTTCACGAAGGCTTTATAAATATCTATGAAAATTCTTAGGATTGAACCTGAAATTCGAGCGTTTGATCCAACTTGCCGTTCAGAAAAATCTCTACCTTATATTTTCCAACCGGCCAAGGACCTTGATTGGATAAGTTAAAGGTGAAAGTATCATTTGTTTCAGTGGTTATTTCAACCTCATCCAGGGAAAAATTTGGGTCAGCCCCTTCTACGTCAACTGCTGTCCAGACCGCTTTTAAGGTAGTATCTTCGGGAGCGTTGGCAACCTTCACGATGCAGTAAAAGATTTGATCGGGTGAAAACACACTTGTATTTCCAGTTCCATCACTATTGGAGGTCAGATAAGCTTCTTTAATTTTTGCTGTGCTGACAGCGACACTTCCTCCACACCCCAATATGGGTAAAAGCAAAATGATAAAAGCCAATATTAATTTAATTTTATTTTTCATCGCTCTCCTCTTTCCTTAAAACTAATTATAATGAATGAAATTTCTGCGGATATATATTTTTTATATGGAATTTTGCATATGAATGCAATATTTTATCAAATGTTCTTATGAGCTATGTCAAGAGATTTACGCAAATATGCCAGACAAACAAATACACGCTTGATTATCGGCTTGATCATTCTAATATTTACGGTTGGATTAGGTTTAATCGCTATATTTTTTGGTTACAAAGCAGCCTTACTGGGGCTTTTATGCCTTTTAGGCGCTCTTTTACCCGTAGGATTAATCATCCTTCTTTTAGGGTGGTTGGATTTGTTGCTCAAAAAAATAAAAGGCGATGAATAAATAAAAATACAGATAAACTACAGAAACTTTTCCACTTTATACAGGAAATTGCATAAATCTTCATTAATAACCATCCTTAGCATATATAAACAAAGGAGATTATTTTGGAGAAATTGGATAGTAGAGTGGATTTGGGATTTTCTTTTCATATCTTTTTGTGAAGCAGCCGAACAGCATTAGAGGGTAAGAAATTGGATAAACAAGTAAAGGTCTTGGTTAGTACAAGGAAGGGTGGTTTTATTCTTTCTTCAGATGAAATGCGGAAAAAGTGGCAAATCAAAGGGCCATTGTTTTCAGGTTTGGAAGTTACTCACATGAAAGGATCAGCCGTAAATCCGGATCGAATCTATGCTGCTCAAATGAGTAAGTGGTTTGGTCAGTTAGTTTACCGTTCAGACGATGGCGGAGAGAATTGGGTTACAGTTGGAAACCACTTTCCATTCCGAGGAGTACCTCGCTTGCATAAAGACTTTGGTGGGAAACAAACTCCCTGGAAGTTTCGAAAAATCTGGGTGTTTGAACCTTCGCTAGTCGATGCGGAAACTGTGTATGCAGGGGTCGAAGATGCCGCTTTGTTTAAATCGACGGACGGGGGCATAACCTGGGAGGAGTTAGAATCATTGAGAAGTATTCGTGGGGATTTGTGGATGCCAGAATCAAACGGTTTGGGTTTGCATACGATTCTAACCGATTCAAAGAACCCGGACAAAATAATCGTTGGGATATCTGCCGCAGGTGCTTTTCGCACATTGGATGGCGGACTTTCCTGGAAACCAATCAATTACGGATTGAGGGCGGTTAACGAAATGCCAGATTCACAATCCGAGGTTGGCTTCTGTGTTCATAAAATTGCCAGACATTTATCCAACCCGGAGGTACTCTTTATGCAAAAGCACTGGGATGTTATGCGCAGTGATAATGGTGGAGATTTGTGGTACAAAATTAGTGGAAATTTGCCGAGTGATTTTGGTTTCCCAATTGCTATTCATGCTCATGAAGCGATGACGATTTATGTTATCCCGATGCAGAGTGACCTGGAACATTTTCCGCCTGATGGGAAGTTACGGGTTTATCGCAGCCAGTCAGGGGGGAATCAGTGGGAAGAATTATCCTCAGGTTTACCCCAAGAGAATTGTTATGTAAATGTCCTGAGAGGAGCGCTGGCGGTCGATAATTTTCCATCATGTGGAATATATTTTGGAACAACAGGTGGGCAGGTTTATGTTTCCTCTGATTCGGGGGATAACTGGCAGTCGATTGTAGAATATCTTCCTGGGGTATTATCAATTGAGGTGCAGACATTTCTATGATGATTCGCATTCATTTACCTGCTTACATTCAAAGGCTGGCGGGTATCGAGCATGAAGTTCAGCTAGATATGTCCGATAAATTTTCGTTACAGGATCTATTTGATTGGTTAGAGAATAATTATCCTATGTTGAAAGGGACAATCCGTGAGAACGGTACAGCAGAATTACGCCCCTATTTACGTTTATTTTTAGGCGATGAAGATCTTTCTGATTTTCCTTTAAAAGAAGTTTTACCCGTGAAACTAATTGCTGATGGTAAACCATTAAGAATTGTCGCGGCTATTTCAGGGGGTTAGCGGGTGAATAGATTAATGATAAAAAAAATAAGATCTGACCTGGTAGAAATATTTTTATTGAACGAAGCAGTAACCAACCCCTGTGACAGTCTCAATGATCGGCCTGTCAGATTCTAAAGTGTCGATCTTTTTTCGTAAACGATAGACAAGTTGTCTTAACATCTCTTTATTACCAATTTCTGAACCCCAAATGCAATTGATTAGCGTCTGGCTGGTAACAACCTGCCCTGAATAGCGCATGATGCAATGAATAAAATGGCATTCCGATTGCGAAAGTGTCAGCGGCATTTTCCCTGGCAAAGAGAGGGTTTTCTTTTCAAGATCAAGATAAACAGCCCCAATTTGAAAAAACTTCTTTTCAATATTCGTACAGGATCGTCGCAAGACTGCTTCCACCCTGGCCATTAATTGTTTTGGGCTAAAAGGTTTTGAAATATAATCATCGGCTCCAATATCTAAACCTCGGATGACATCTTCCTCATCACCCCTGACTGTGAGAAAGATAATCGGAGTTTCCCATTTTTTACGAATTATTTCACATACACTAAAACCATCGGGATGAGGAATATTTACATCCAAGATCATCAAATCTGGTAGCACCTCATCCCAAATATTTAGGGCATCTTTGCCGGAGTGGGCTTGAATTACTTCAAACCCTTCCCGGACAAAAGTGAATGCTAAAATATCTGCTAGTGTTCGATCATCTTCTACAATTAATGTTTTCATTTGAATATCATAAAGCTGTACTAATTTTTACTTTCTTTTAGGCTCATGGTTGATTGTATGATTATGGGGAATGCAGGTTCCAGATCACCAATTTTTTGTTTTTCTTCTGGAGAAATGAGTACTTGTTCTTCAGTAGGATGTGGAAAAACAGCCAGATAACGCGATGCAATTACAAAGACAAAAGCTCCTATACTTACCATTCCTATGGTGATAAATAATTCGATCCAGGTTGGGGCATAGGATCCGGCTGCAAAAGCAACAAGACTGACATTGAATCGGTTTAGCAACAAACTAAAAATTAGTAATAAAGCGGCAGTAAACATTTGCATCGGTTTTCTGCGCACACCCGGCAAAGAAAATAGAATCATGGGAAGTACAATAAAAACTATAATTTCCGTCCAAAACAAGATCGAATATTTGTCACCGCTAAATAGATAATGGCTATTACCGGCGAGAATAATTTCTGCAAAGCGCGCAACAATGTATATTCCGAGAATAATCGGAATTATTTTGGCGATTTTAGCTAATAATCTGGTTTCAAGTTTATGTTTCAAGCCGAAGAAACTCCAGGTGGATTCAACTATCACCATGCCCAACCCGGCGCCCATTGCTGAGATAAAGAAGAGAATAGGCATGATACTTGAATACCAGAGTGGATGAACACGATGTGGCATCAGCACAAATAGCGTCCCCAGTGACGATTGATGCATGGTTGAAAGCACAATTCCCAATATAACCAATGGAACAGTAATTGAGCGAATAATCTTTAATGGAGCCTTCATGTTGAAGCGCTCAAAAACAATTGGAGAGATTTCAAGAGCTAGAACTGTGGCATAAATCATCACACACCAACCTACTTCAAAAAGTGGAGAGTGGATATTCCAGTTATAAAGCATGTAATAGATTCTGTGAGGAAAACCAAGATCTACTGAAATTGCAAAGGCCGCCAGGGCATAGCCCAAAAAACCGGTTAAAACGGTTGGTCGTAAAATCGGATAAAATTCTTTCATGCGGAGAATGTAAACAACACCTGCGATGCTAAATGCGCCGGCTGCCAGGGCAATTCCGCATAAAACATCAAAACTGATCCAAATTCCCCAGCCGCGACCATCGGTTAAACCGGTTGTTACTCCCAGTCCATTAATCCAACGATAAACGACCAGGATGAGTCCCAATAATGAAAGAAAACCAAGAACTAGTGTGCCAAGCCCGAATGGTTGGGATTTTTCATTGCGATTAATTGTTGTCATTTAAGTTCTCCTCTTGAAGCGCAACTTTCATTTTTCTTCCTGTCAACCAATACAGGAAGGACATTAAACTTGCCACCACAACCGCCACTCCTGGAACAGCTTTCATCCAGGGCCAGGTTAATGAGGGCAAGGAACTACTGGTCAAAACTGGTAAACCTAATTTTTCATGAGGAATCTTTGAGAGAATAAGTACAGAAGTACCGCCAACTTCTTCCTCACCATAAACTTTGTCAACATAGTTCAATGGGTCATTCTCAATTTTGGCATGTGCCTCTTCCAACAAATCAGATCGTTTCCCAAATTTTAAAGCCCCAATTTTACAGGCTCCTACACAGGCTGGTATATCTCCTTCAGCGATCCGATCGGCACACATATCGCATTTTTGAACTCTGGGGAAAACTTCTTCCCATTCATATTTTGGTATCTCAAACGGACAGGCAGCCATGCAATAACGACATCCAATACAGATTGTCTCGTCGTAAATTACCGGACCTTCTGGTGTTTTCTTCATGGCGCCTACCGGGCAAGCTGAAACACAAGCTGGATCAACACAATGCATACAGTTACGTTTTACAAAAGAATACACATGTTGATTGTCTTCTTGTTGATAAAGCTTAATGATCGTCCAGTTATCAGCATCTAATTCCGGTTCATTAACGGGGGGTAGATTTCTGCGGCCTTTGCAGGCAGCTTCACACTCTCGACAACCAATACAGGCTTTTGCATCATATAGCATACCGTATGCATTTGCATGACTGGTGGTAGTGGAGCTTTTTGTTTCAGGTAGGATTAATAATCCTGCCATGCCTATTCCTGTTGATTTAATAAATTCTCTGCGGTCCATTGTCATTATCAACCTTCTTTTCTCACTCTAAGTGGTTTTGATTCTTTTCTTTTACTAATTGACTGAATGTTAATGTGCCTAAAATTCCAAGTAAAATGCCAATTATGACGCCGGTAAAACCTACATTCTCAATCGGTGGACCAGCTTGTTTTACTTCTACATTTGGGTAAAGTGTCATTGCTGAAATATTTGCTTCAATGACAGGAGGGGTCATTTTTCCAACTTCATGGATTCCATGACAGTCATAACAGGTAGGTTTATTTGTCAAAGAGGTGGGGTCATAATCTTCTAGTAAGGTAATTGTAGTCCCATGGAAGACCATATAAGTATCCAGAACATTGGATTTCAAACCATATTTTTCCATTACTTCGGAATCGGTATGGCATTTTACACAAACATCAATAGAAGATTTTCGAAATTTATTTTGGGCTGGATCGTTGATCAAATGTACGTTGTGACAATCCACACAATCTGGCATATCTGCTCCTTTTCCTAAGAGGAGACCCTGACCATGAACACTGTGTAAGTAATCATCAAATGCTTGCTCGTGGCAATCAGCACAGATTTGGGCCTGCCAACGCAGAATATTATCTCCGTGTGGGTTGTTTTCATCTAATAATTGTTGCTCATGGGGTTGATGGCAATCAGCACAGAGGGGCGTGTCCAGGTTACCTTCAAGAAAGAGAGCATCATGGATGCTATCCGATACCTGGGCAAATTGTTCCTGGTGACACTTTTGACAGGTGTCATGGTAGCCAACCATATATTCTCTTTTATTTTTCGCTGTGATTTTATCGTGCGGACATGGGAATTCATTATAACCAACATGGCATTCTATACATTGCATGTCCTTGTGAACAGATTGGCGATATTTCGTAAAATCAACCGAAAGGTTGATAATGTCTCCATTAGGAAGGGTTCGCTCCCAATTTGGTTGACCATGACAACTTAAACAATCGGATACTGTTGGAGTAGTCTCCTGAGTATTAACCGGGTAATTTGCAGCAAAGACTGTCTGCGATGAAATTGCCAGAACCACCACACAAATTGTGATACTCAACATTAATAATAACGAATGGTTAAATAATCGCTGTCTCTTCATATTATTCCTTTTTGAGATTCTGGAAATGGTGAATTACCGCCTAGGATTGTTCTACGGTGCCAGAAATTGAATTAAGACTGTTCAGGTTAGATTTGCGAATAGCTAATAACGTAATAAATAATAAGTACAGACCCACGAAGAAAATAATCCAGGCGATTGCTTTGTGGTCTGTTACATATAGTGTGATAGCTGATATTGTTGCGATCACAAATGTGCATGGGCATGAAATTTTTAAAGGTTTAACCTTGACTTTCATTAATCCTAAAAAAATCAAATACCCGATAACTGATAAACCCACTACGAAATAAAACATCACACACCTCGACTTTTTAATAAAATCCCTTTGATTCTTAATCAAATATTAATGGGTTTGTATAACAAAAGCCGTTATAGAGGTGTTATATTCGTGTGACAATATTAATAAATAAATTAGAAAAATTGATGGTTATTGATTGATTAATTTAAGCTCATATCCCAATCCAGGAATATTATCAATCAATAATCGATCTGGAAATGCTTTGTTAATCTTCGTTCTTAACCGGTGAATTAATTGTCTGACCATATCCATATCCCCCCCATTCGGTCCCCAAACATAATCGATAATGATCTCAGGGGTTACAATTTGACCTAAATTGATCATCAGACAATCCATCAATCTTAACTCTAGCCCGGATAATTGAATAGGGGGTTGATTCCCAATTTTTAGTTCATGCCGATTTAAAGATAAAGAAATATCTTCGAATTCTCTGATAGTAGCCGGATTTTTCTTTTGTGTTCTACGCATCACAGCTTTTACCCGTGCAATTAATTGCCGTGGGCTGAAGGGCTTGGTAATATAATCATCTGCTCCCAGGTGAAAACCACCGATGATATCATCTTCATCACTGCGCACCGTTAATAAAATAATGGGAATATCGGACTGTTCCCGGATGCGACGACAAACCTTGAAACCATCTTCTTTAGGAAGGTTGACATCCAATATGATCAGATCAGGATTGTCATTTTCCCAGCGTCGATAAGCTGCTTCCCCATCCTCTGCCAGGATGATTTCAAACCCCTCGCGCTTAAAGGTAAAAGCGATTACATCTGCTAGAGTTCTGTCGTCATCAACAATTAAAACTTTCATTTCTCTCCTGTTAATGGGATTGTAAACCAGAACTCCGAGCCGCCCCCTTTGCGATCACGGACTCCAACCTGACCACCATGAGCCCGGATGATTGCATGAGAAACAGACAATCCCAAACCAGACCCTTTTTGTAATCTACCACTGTTATTCTTCTCAACCACAATGCCGGTGAAAATCTTGTTACGATACACGTCTGGCACGCCTTCTCCCCGGTCCCCGATACATACTTCAATTACTTTTCTCTCTTCTTTTACATCTAAAGAGATTACTTCATCATTTGGGCCATATTTACTGGCATTGGATAACATATTTAAAAGCACCTGATTGATTCGTCTGCCATCTATCTGAACCATTGGAAGATTCGCCGGAATATTTATCTTCAGGGTTTGTCCATATTTCTTTAATAAAGGTTCAATGGTTTGGCAAGCATTATTTATAACCATTTTTAAATCACTTGGTTGCGGGCTGACATGAAAACGACCTGTTTCAATATTTGACCCTTCTAATAAATTGTCAATTAAATTTTCCAGGTTTAATGTACTCAGATATATTGAATTCAACAACTCTTGCGTTTCTGAAGGGGTTAACGAACTAATTTCTTCTGTTAATATCTCAATTGAAGCTGATAAAGCTGTGAGGGGTGTTCTAAATTCATGGGTAATATTTCCCAGGAATGATCCCAATAGATGGCTGAGCGCTTCTTCCTGATTAGCGTCGCGTAATACTAATACCGTTTGCGGTTCTTCTAAAGAGTTCTGAACTAATTCAGCACGCGAAATGGATAAGAGCCGGTTACTACCATCCTTAAGTGTGAAATTTGACCTGATCTTTTCTCCAACAGGTGGGATTAACGAAAGAAAATTTAGATATTGCTCGGATGGTATTAACACATAGTTTATAGATTTTCCAGCAACCTCAGAGGCTTCCCAACCTAAAATTCGGGTCGCACCAGGACTAAAATAAGAGATATCTTCATTCTTCAGGATAATTATTCCTTCCACAATCGATGTGAGCAGTAAATCACTCCAGAGTTTTTCTTTTTGTAAGGAAGTGAGAGCTTCTTCGATCTGAATTCTGGCGTTCTCCAGGACCTGAGATAATTCAACAACTTCCTTCAATTTTGTATCAATATTGATTGGCTCAGAAAGATCTAAATGTTCATAAAGAGTTGCGGATTCAATTAATTTCGCTAAAGGTTTTTGTATTTGTTGGGCTAAAAATGACCCAGCAATGATGGAGCCTAAAAGAACAAATAAAATTACTATTGTCAGATGCAATTCTTGCTGGCGTTGATCTTGCTTAATACTGGTGATATCTAGTGCAACCTCAACTTCAAGACCAGTATTATTTAAAGGAAAATGTGAAATATAATACGTGTGTCCGCCCATGCGATAGGATTTCTGAAATTTGGGATCTAAGGAATTCGACGGCAAAACCCGTAAATTAGTTTTCTCTGATAATCTGCTACCAAAACTATTTGCCAGTACCTGGTCCTGATAGATAATTGAGTGGTATAAGTCACAGGTACTGCACATTTCCATTAGTAGTTGGTCATCTAAATGAATACTTAAGACAATTATGGGCGATTCGGGGTTACCCGCAAGGATTTTATCTCTACGAAGCAACCACGCTTGCCTTTCTCCATTCACTAAAGCTGTCGTGTAAATTAAATTACCTTCCAGATTACAGTTTTGAGTAGGGAGAATATCGCCTGAAAAGGAGATTATTTGACCTCGGTAGTCACAAACGATTATCGTATCAATTTTAGGAATCCCTTTATGAATTTCATCTAAATGGATTTTTAACTGAGATGGATTCTCCAATCCATTTATTGCATCAGACGCCAGATGAGATGAAATAAGGACAACCAGGTCAGTGAGCTTATTTTCCTGGGCCTGATAAAAGGAACTGATCATTGATAGACTTTGTTGCCGTTTTGCGTTTTCCAGATAACGATAATTGATCCCCAAAGCCGTTAAACCAACAATGGTGACACTAATTATCGTGAGAAAAGCCATACTGGCGATTATTTGAGTTCGTAATGAATATGTTTTTAAATTATCCGACTTAAGGTGATTAATACCCACTAAAACTCCTAAATTATTTTCTGAAATTGAAGAAACATCAAATGAATTTAAGTATTTTACAATAAAATTTATAACCAGGAAAACAAATGAGAAATATTGTTAACAAAAAGGCAAAATTCCTCATCTCCTAATGAAAAAATGGAGAAAGTCACAACCTTTTTTATAGAATATTATTTTGTTTTAATTTATTAATTGGATTTCAACAAACCAGGATTTCCTTGGTTTTATTTTGTTCAAAACCGATCTTGATATTTTAATAGCGTTAACGGTATCCGGAGCTAAAGGGCAGGCGCAATAAAAATTTGCGTAATTCGCGCTGCTATTACAGGAAACTTTTGTGAGTTTTAATAAATTTCCTTTTTTCCCACAAATCAATGCTGGGATATCAACTGCTGGATATGTAAATCCAACGCCCATTCAATCACAAACCATAGCGGCAGTCTAAAGTGGTTAAGATGTCCTGGGATCGGCACAAAAAGGAACTGGAAAAACTGCGGAATTTGTATTGCCTATTCTAAACCAGTTAATAAAAAGGTCCGAGAGGGGAAATTCGTGCTTTGATCCTCTCTCCAACCAGAGAATTGGCTGAACAAACTCATCAAGTTATTAAGAACCTGGGTAAACAAACCAGGGTGCGGAGTATGACTATTTATGGAGGTGTCAGTTCTTTATCTCAGATCAACTCGCTTCGTTCCGGGGTTGAAATTGTTGTTGCTTGCCCTGGCCGATTGTTAGATCTTAAACAACAACGGGCTATCAATTTGGATTTTATTGAAATATTGGTTGTTGACGAAGCTGATCAGATGTTTGATATGGGTTTTCTGCCCTCTATTCGACGTATCATTTCATTTGTTCCCTCCAAGCGACAGATCTTATTGTTCTCTGCCACAATGCCAACTGAAATTCGAAAGTTAGCTGCTGAGATGCTGCAAAACCCGGTGACGATTGAGATTAGTATCACAAAACCGATTGATACGATTAACCATATATTTTTTTCATTTGACCAATCGCAAAAACTTGACATGTTACCATATCTCTTAAATGAAAATGATGAAGGGAAAGTAAAGTTTTTTACACGTACAAAAAAACGTGCAAAAAACTAGCTACTCAAATAGCCCAGGCAGGTCACAAATCCACCTCATTGCAAGGCAACTTATCCCAAATCCAACGCGATGAGGCTATGAATGCTTTTCGAAAGGAACAGGTGAATGTTCTGGTTGCATCGGATATTGCTGCTCGCGGTATTGATGTTTCACAGGTTTCACAAGTAATCAATTTTGATATCCCTGATACGGTAGAAGCTTATACCCATCGTACCGGGCGTACTGGACGAATGGAACATCTAGGCAAAGCATTAACTTTAGCAACGCTAGATGATATTCAAATGGTGCGATCTCTTGAAAGATTGCTGGGAGCAAGAATGGATCGGCGTGATGCCAGTGAATGTAATTTAAATAAGAGTTTAATTAACAAGAATATTTATACCCATGATGATCAATCTATGGGGAAAAAAAACGATCTGGTCGGAAAGCCTATCTTCAAAGATATTAATGAAACATAGACAAGATATTTCAACGCTTTGTTTACTAATTTGTAATTTTCTTAGCGACAGTTAGATAGAAGTATAAGTAAAGGTAGCATATCCCCCGGGAATTGCGAATCCTTGAGCAGTAAATAGCTGGAAGACAAAGGTATGATCTCCATACCATTCTGAACCAAAAGCCCAAAGATTAAATTCGACTTTTTCCCCTGGAGCCACTGCCTTGTCTATCGTTGTTTCCAATTGAACCGTTGGCTCACCAACATAGCTGATCAATTTCACTTTTGAACCAGCTTCCCAGGTAATTGTACCTGTGTTGCGAAAGCCTAAGGCGATACCAAAACTTTCATTTCCAACGTATTCGCGTTTATTTTCTGGGTACGAGACAACATACAGCACTGAAGCTGAAATGACAGTTTCCTGGGTGGGTGTATTGGATGGCTCAGGAGTAATTGTTGGGGTAGGGGTGTCTGGTAATGGTGTTGGTGAAGGCGGAATTGGAGTTTGAGTTGGAGCCGGCGTATTGGATGGTTGGAGAAGAGCAACCTGTGTGTTTTGTGCGTTTATAGTTTTTACAACCGCATCAATGATTTCGGCTTCGTTGATTGCGGGTTGAGCGATAGTTGGCTGGGGAGAACATGAAGATATAGAAAGAGTAAGGAAAATAACAAAAATTAAGAAATACCGGTATGAGCGAGAATTAAATTTCAAATTTTTCACCATGATGTTTATGCAATAAGCTTGAATAATACCATAATTTTGACAACTAAAATGGTATCCTGCATAAATCAAAAACGATGAGAAAGAATCTCAGATGAAGATATTAGCTTATTTAGCGCCCGTATCCGTATCCAAAAATGTATTTCTCCATACTTTGGATGAGGAGATCTTTATCCTGAATGCTTATTTTGACAACATCTCCGATACTGATCAATCCAACCAACTTGTTTTCTTCAACCACGGGAAGATGGCGAATACGGGTATTGGACATAAGAGCCATACATTCTTCAATGGTTTCATTCGGAGAAATAACAAAAACATCCTTCGTCATTAATTCACTGACTGGGGAATCGAGATTCATGGTTTTCGTTTTCGCTACTCTTCTTACGAAATCCCTTTCTGAGAAAACCCCGGCAATAGTCTCATCTTCCATTACCAGAACCGCACCGATTCTTTTTTCCGCCATTAATTCTAAAGCTTCAATAATAGGGGTTTCTTTTTTAACCGAAAATATTTCGCTACCTTTTGCTTGTAGTATAGAAGATACAAGATTCATTGTTCCCTCCATGAGTTGAAATTGGTTGATTCTATTTTTCTAAAAATTTCTTAATTGTAAAGAAACAAACCTTAACCCGATTTTATTATTGTTAAAAATCGTTTAGTGATGGAGTAATGAACCGATTTGTCTGAAAGCTAATATATTTTTACAATCTAACATGGAAAAATTCCTACAAGGATTTCTGCAAGAATATTTCGTTTGATGTTTTTATTTTATAGAAATTATTTTTAGAATGCAAATAAAAATCTAAGAAATTTGGTAATTGAGCAATTGTTTTGGTGAGATGGTTGTTATATTGGATAATATAACAAAATTATGATAAAGAAAAAGAAATCTTAAAGTTATACGAAATTTAAAATGTTATCTATATGAGGTTGGCATGATCGGTAGAATGCTGGGACAAGACTGAGAGAGATTCAATGATCTTGTTTTATGAAGATGAAATGGTTCACTTTGGTTGGAACCTCCTCAGGACCACAGAGATGGCTGGACAGTCAATGTCGATGTATGCCTTTATAAAAGGTGAAAGAAGTGTTATGGTTTATTTTATGCCAGATGCAAGTAGAAGAACAATGATTCAGATTATTTTGGGGGATGGGGGATAGAGGATGAAGATAAAATAGAAAAATTGGTAAAATGTAAATGGCATGGATTCTGCAATGGGATATCTATTTCGGAAACATACTATAAAATACATCAAAGGGTGTTTTTGCACATCTTCTAGTTATTGTATCGCAGGCTTTTAATTTATTAAAACTACTGAATTATTTACCAAAATATGAATTTTGAACTAAAAACCCCCACAACGAAAAAAGAGTTTTACAAAACGATCATTTTTCTGATCGCCGCGTTATTACTTGGATTCTTCGCAATTTTTTCATTACGGCAGGAAATAATAAAAGATCAATTATGGCCCTGGGTTTTGTTGGTCCTCTCAATGGTTTTAGCTGGCAGTAATTTAAAAAAAATAGAGCCACTTTTGTTTCACAATAAAATGGAAGTTCAGGATTGTGGAGATTCCAATGCCAACAAAAAAAAATATGGGGTTGGTTTTATCGTTGGATCGATTCTTTTTTCTATCTTTATATTTTTGAAATTGTTTCCGGATTATAACAAATGGCATGGAACATTTGTGCCATGGCTAATTTCTATCTTTTTGTTTTTTGTCGGAAGCGTTTTATTGGGATGTATTGGTAACAGTTCTGAAAGAGTTAAAGCAACTTGGGGGTATTGGCCCGAAGACAAAAAATTTCGAAGATTCGAAATAATTGCATTTTTATTAATTTTCGCTCTCTCAATTTTCTTACGAGTATATAGAATCAATGAAATACCCCCTGGACTTTTTATTGATGAAACGAATGCGGGGCTGGATGCCTTGTATATACTCGAAGGTAGAGATGCGTCTCCCTTTGCAACGGGTTGGTATGGGACACCTTATGGCTACATCTATTATATGGCAGGTGTTATTAAACTCTTTGGTGGTAATTGGATGAGTTTGAAAATAATATCCTTAATCCCGGCTATATTAACGATTCCAGCAATTTATTTTCTTGTGAAATTATTATTCGGTCCTATACCAGGATTAATCGCCATGTTACTAATGGCGATTAGTCGCTGGCACCTTACGATGAGTCGTTGGGGTTGGAATGAACTGGCCCCACCTCTCTTTCTAATTGCGGCATTGTTTTTTTTGGTACGCGGATTAAGAGGTCGGCGGGCAAGTGATTACGCAATCAGTGGAATCATCACCGGATTAATGACTTACACGTATTTGAGTAGTCGTTTGGCTACTTTTACGATTCTTTTATTTATTGTTTATTGGTTTTTAACAGATCCTCTTGGAGTGAAAAAGTCTTTTTTGGCAAGCAAAACAGGAATCCTGATTTTTCTATTATCTCTCACAATCGTTTTGTCCCCGATTCTTGTTACCTATATAACTGATCCTTTTACCTTTAATAATCGTGTTAATGAGATTACGATAATAAGGGACATCAAAGCACAAAATAGCATCGAACCGTTTGTTGACAATCTGTCTGATACGCTAAAATTTTTCCACCAAACAGGGGATCTTAATGGAAGACATAATTTACCTGGCGAACCGATGGCTGATCCTTTTACTGGATTATTCTTAGCAATTGGTGTCTTTTATGCTGTCATTAATTTACGGGATTACCGCTACTTTTTATTGATTACCTGGTTAATTATTGGCTTATCGGCCGGTTTCCTTAGTTTGAATCACCAATCTCCACAAGCTTACCGTACCATTAATGCTTTACCCGCAGCAATGATTTTAGCTGCAGTTCCCATTGATTTATTTGCTCGTTCTTTCAATTTTGCTATTAAACAAGCTAGATTGAAAAGACTATCTTTCCTGGTCAAATATTTACCAATTATTTTTATTGTTAGCATATTAATTGCTGCAACTTTATGGGAAGAAAATACTTACTTTGTCAAACAAGCAAATTCAATCTCAGTTTTGAGTGATTTTAATCCAACCGAGAATGAAATTGCGCGAGAAGTGCTTGAAGCTCACCGTTCTCAAAAGAAGGTTTATGTAAGCCCAAGATTTTATAGCTTTTCCCCATTAAATTTCCTGATGTATGGCGAAGTTAAAGACGAAACGGGTGAGAATACATTAGAAAACCCTCCTTACAAGGCAATTATTCCAGGAATAAATTTTCCAATTCCATTTACCAGCCAGGATGTAGTTATTTTGCTTGACAAAGAATACTATTCTTTATTTAACTATTTTGCGAATATTTACCCGGATGCGCATATCAGCTTGGGTTCACTTCCGAATAATGATCCCCTTTATATGAAAATTGAGATTCCAAAAGAACAAGTAGCCGCAATTCAAGGAGTTATTCAACGAACGAAGGATTCAACCGGTGAAATAAAAGAAAATAAAGTAGACCAAATCGCCTGGCAACCTACAGATAATTTACCTGTTGAAGTTGAATGGTATGGCTATTTACAAATAGAGAATGGTGGGAATTTCAATTTTATATCTGATAAAAATATCGAAATATTGATGGATGATCAGCTCTGGACTGGCCCAAAATATCTGGGGAGAGGTTTTTATTATTTGGTTGTCAAAAATCTTGATGATTTATCAAAACCATTTCAATTGTCATGGAAAATTGATGATGGAGAGGTTGAAGGAATTCCCTTCAATTCGATCTTTAATCTTCCAAGTCAACGAAATGGATTGTTATCCTCTTATTTTAAAGGCATTGATTGGGAAGGTGACCCTGTTTTTCAGCAAATTACTCCATTTCTTCTACTTTCATGGCCAGATCAGTATCCAATTGTTAATGAGAGTTATTTTAGTGCCCGTTTTACTGGCACTTTACTTGTCAATGAGCCAGGGGATTATCAGATTGTCATTGAGGCTGACGATGGAGCACGGCTTTTGATTGATGATGTTGAAGTTGCTGCCGGTTTGCTAGAAGATCAACCTAACGATCTTGAAGTTCGTTTATATTTATCAGAAGGTCAACATAAAATTCAGGTCGACTATTTTCAGACCGGGGGAGGAAGTGTTCTCCGACTTCTTTGGGCAATTGGAGATCGACCATTAACTCCAATTCCGCCAGAGGTATTATTGCCTTATTAATTTATGGTAACTTGAAGAAATGATTAAAATTCGTTTATATTTCAAACAAGAATCCTTGCGTGTGAATTTCATAAACAAAAATATAAGTATTTGTGATCTTATTCTATCTTCTTGGTAAAATGCCTGTTATTCTTAAAAGAATATTATCTGTTTGCAGATTGGGACTTATGAGTCGACAAAGTAATAACAAATCAGATTTAAATTTCATAACAGAAGAGAAATTAGCAAAAAAGCTCAATATTTCTTTGAGGGTGGCTAAAAGAATTCTTGCATTTCGCCCTTTTAAAAATAAATCTCAACTTGACCAAATTTGGGGTCTGGATCTTGAAACGAAACAAAAAATTATTGAACTCTTTGATTTTGAATCAGATCAGAAAGCGAAAGAAAGCACATCTGAGATTGAAGTTGAAAAAAGCGGTCCATTAATAGTAGAAAATCTACAAAATCTATCCCCAGAATTAGCTGATGAGAATGCGAATTTAAACCCAAAAATTTTAGATACATTACCTCAACCGGAAATTGACAACAAAGAAAGATTACTAAAGAACACCAAACAAAAATCTAAACCATCCTGGAAAACAATCATTCTTCTTTTGGCCATTTTTCTTTTAGGGGCTGCGTTTCGCTTTTATGGCATAAACTGGGATGCAAATTTTCACCAACACCCGGATGAACGCTATATGTCCATGGTTGCGGAAGCAATCAAAGGGGTTGATGGCGTCCGCGTTTATTTTGACACACAAACCAGTACTTTAAACCCCCTAAATCATGGTTCCTATACCTATGGGATGCTGCCATTATTTTTAACGCGTATGATTGCCTCCTGGCTACAAATGACACATTATGACAAGATTACATTGGTAGGCCGGGCTCTTTCGGGTTTGTTTGATTTGGCTGTTATTCTGCCACTTTTCCTTTTAGCAGTCCGGTTATATAACAAAAAAGTGGGTTATCTTGCGGCTGTATTATATGCTTGTGCCGTTTTCCCGATTCAGTTGTCCCACTTTTTTACTGTGGATTCCTTTGCAACTTTTTTTGTTGTCTTAAGTTTTTATTTTCTTTTATTAGCGATTCCACTCGATGAACCAGGCCAAAAAGTAAACGGATCAAATAATGTTTACTTTATCTTATTTGGTTTCCTGGTTGGAATGGCGGCAGCCTGTAAAGTAAATACTTTACCAATTTTGGGACTCATTTTTGTTGCTGCAGCAATCTATTTATTTCTTAATCGTAAAGAAGGAAATATTTTTACCCAGAATAAACCCCTCTTCCTGGGCCTTTTTCTAGCTCCTCTAATTGCCTTTATTGCTTTCCGGATTTTTCAGCCTTATGCCTTTAATGGCCCCAGTTTTTCAAATTTTGGAATTAACCCAAGATGGCTGGAGATTATTAAGGAAGTAACCAATCAGGTAGCGGGAAATTCTGAATGGCCACCAAATCATCATTGGACGAATCGCCCGGTTCAATACGCCTGGGTCAATATGGTTTTATGGGGCATGGGTCTTCCTTTGGGAGTAATGGCCTGGTTTGGATGGGGTTGGGCAGGTATAAAAATAATAAAAGGCGATTGGAGGAAACATTTATTTCCATTTGTCTGGGTTTTAGCATACTTCTTGTGGCAAAATATTCAATTTTGGCGTTATATGCGTTATTTCCTGCCAATTTACCCATTCCTCGTTTTATTTGCTGCCTGGGCTTTGGTTGAAATGTTAACCCGAACACAATCGAAGATAAAAAGAATATCGGAGCTTGGAAAGAATTTTCGGCTGCATGTTCATGAGTTTACGCTTAACTGGCAGGGGTATGGCAGCAGTTTGCTTCTTCTATTGGTGGTAGGTGGGACATTTCTTTATGCTTTTGCCTTTACCCGCATTTATTCCCGCCCCCATACCCGAGTCGAGGCATCCCGCTGGATATTGAAAAATATTCCTGGACCATTTAATATATTTATTACCAATCAAGATGAAACAGAAATGTATCCTGTTTCAATTTATAACGATCATAATTTGGAGTTGGGAACACCGCAAATTGTCGATATAAAAATAAAAACTGGCGGAGAATTATCGAAGATCACAGCTCCTAACATTTCAAGACAACAAAATAAATTTCATATTTCTTTTGCTACCAATGAGTCAGGAGAAAATTCTCTTTTTGAAACCTGGGCATCTATGCCTTATCGTAGCGTTGATAATCTGAATTTTATCGAGTTCCCAGAATTTGAACTAGTTGCTGGGCAACCATATTATCTCAAAATTAATTCAGAAGGTGATGTTCAGGCAACTTTTTCACAGATTATTTTCTCAAAAGTGAATGAAGAAGAGCCAGCTTTCGTGCTCGATATAAACATGGAAGAAAACCGAATAGATGGGTCAGATTTCCTGGTCGATTTCCAGGTAGATGAAAATATTTGGGTTAATCGACTGGAACTGGTAAATTTTACTCAAGAATTTCAGCCCACTGCAGCGATCTTAAAAGTTAGTATTTTGAACAACCGTGATGAAGAAAACACTTTGGTAGAATCTGAACAACGCATAAATTTCGAAGAACCGGATGCTCATTATTCGGCGGAATTTACCTTTCCCGAAATCTCATTAGACGAGAATGAAGATTATTATCTTAAATATGAACTAGTGGAAGGACCGGCTGTTACGCTCAATGCGGTTCCTTTCACACTTGAAACTTCCTGGGATGACGCTTTGCCATTGAGCGTTGATGGTATCGATGCTTTAGGTGGAATATACAACCCGCTTAACCTGGAACTATATGAGCTGGATAATCTGGAGAAACGGGAAAGCATGATCAGAATCCTGGATGAAAGTGAGTTTCTGGTTATTCCCAGCAATCGGGCTTATGATGCCATGCCACGATTGGAGTTGAGATATCCGTTAACTTTAAGGTATTATCAGTTGCTATTTGACTGTGATTGCAGTTCGAATGCGTTGGAAAACCGCGCATATCATTTGAGCCCTCCTTATACAAGCCCGTTAGGTTTCGACCTGGTGGCGGTTTTTGTGAGCAACCCGAATATTGGTGCGATCCAACTTAACGATCAATCGGCGGATGAATCTTTTACAGTTTATGATCATCCTAAAGTTTTTATCTTTAAAAAATCTGCAAACTTTTCAATTGAAAAAGTAAGAGATGAATTAGAACGGGTTGATTTGGATGCAGTTCAATTCCAGGTTCCGAAAGATTATTTAAAATCAAAAGTCACTCTTCTTCTCCCGGAAGATCGTTTAACCGCCCAGAAGCTCGGGGGAACCTGGTCACAGTTTTTTAATCGCAACAGCTTATTAAATAGAGATCAAACCTGGGGAGTTTTAATCTGGTACCTTTCAGGCTTTTTGCTGGGTTTGATTGTTTTCCCGTTATTGTTTATTGTTTTTTCCATGTTGCCGGATAAAGGGTATACCTTAATCCGGATGGGCGGGTTACTTTTATTAGCCTGGTTACCCTGGATTTTTGGGAGCATAAAATTTATCCAGTTTTCACGCCTTTCCATTGTCACAGGATTGATTTTATTGATTGTTGTAAATGGATTTATTTTCATTAAAAAGAAACAGACTATCATAGAATTTTTCAAGAATAACTGGCAATACGTCTTGTTTGTAGAATCATTATTTTTGATTTTATTTTTATTTTTCCTCTCAGTTCGCTTTAATAATCCAGACCTTTGGCATCCCTGGCTAGGTGGTGAAAAGCCCATGGATTTCGCCTTTTTTAATGCCGTTTTAAAATCTGTTTACTTTCCACCAGAAAACCCCTGGTTTTCTGGACATTATATAAATTATTACTATTATGGCGCTGTTGTCGCTGCTATGCCTACCAAGTTGTTGGGAATTGTCCCAGCGATTGCCTTTAATTTGATTATTCCCACCTGGTTTGCGATGCTGGGAATTGGAGTCTTTGGAGTTGTAACCAACATTTATGTTGTTTTTTCGAAGATGGATTTATCACCAAAAAGTGCTGAGAATGAGTTAGGTCAGGTTCCTTCTTCGAATTTCTTCACAAAATTTAACATATTTTTACCAGGAATTATTGCGGTTGTGTTGATCCTTTTTATGGGGAATTTTTATCAGATAAAAATGCTTTGGGAGGAGTTACCAAAAGCATCAATACTCAATCCCGAAATAAAGAATATTAGCCATTTTGATACAGTGTTATCTGGAGCTTCCGAAGTCATTTCTGGAAACGCTGAATTGCCCGGTAGTCCCGGGGATTGGTATTTTTCTGCATCACGCCCAATCTTACATGATGGACCGGATACTCCCATCGTAGAATTTCCATATTTTTCATTTTTATATGCAGATTTACACCCTCATCTTTTAACTATGCCGTTTTTTGCCCTTGGTTTCTCCTGGGTTTTAGGCGTTTATCTGGCGCCAATTCATAAGCGTAAATGGAAGGCTCAAATTCTCGCATTATTGTTGTTTGGCATATTCGTAGGCAGTTTCCTGGCATCTCATACCTGGGATTTCCCTTTATTTTTGGGTTTAGCATTGATAGCGATTGCCTGGAAAATTATTAAGGATGAACAATCTGGATGGAAAGAAAAAATCATACGAATTTCTATTTATCCACTAGCCACCGGCGGGGTAGCGATTCTTTTTTACTATCCGTTTTTCTACTGGTTTAAAACAGAATATTCTTCGATTGAAATATGGAAAGGGGCAAAGACACCTTTACCGGATTATTTTATTGTGGTTGGTTTTTCTCTTTTCGTAATGATTAGCCTGCTACTGATCCATTTACTTCCGGATTTTAAATATTGGTACGTCTCACGATTTAAAAACAATAAACGGCAGCTCTATTACATCCTGATAGGTTTTCTGGTGGCAATGGCTTTCCTTTGGGGTTTTCATTACCAGGTATTGGCTTTTGGCTTCCCTTTTTTGTTTGCCTGGGTTTATCTAATTTTCTTTAAAAAGCATCTCTCTGAATATGAGCGCTTATTGATTTTTTTGTTCGCAGTAGGTTATTCACTAACTTTTTTAACTGAGGTGGTGGTGCTGAAAGGTGACGTTGGACGTTCGAATATGGTTTTTCGGATTTATATTCAAGCCTGGTTCCTTTTAGGAATTGCGACCAGTCTGACTATTGTGGAGTTAGTCAAAAAGATAAAACCATGGAAACCCATAGCAAAATTATCCTGGATTATCATATTACAAATATTATTTATCGCTGGATTATCCTATCCTTTAATTGCCACAAAATACAAGATTAATGACCGTTGGCCAGACATCCAAAAGCCCGTTAAAACACTGGATGGAGAGCTCTTCATGTTAGGGGATTCACTTTATAATCCAGCAGGTCAACCGGCTTATTACTTTGATGAAGATCGTCCAATAAATTTAGAAAAAGATTATCTTGCGATTGAATATATGCAGGAACACGTGCTTGGAACTCCGGTGATTGTTGAAGGCTATACCAGTGAATATCGTTGGGGTGGACGTTTCGCAGTTCATACCGGCTTGGCTGCTGTGATAGGTTGGAACTGGCACACCCGGCAGCATTATTCATTGCTTGATGCAACAATTGTAGAGAAACGAATTGACCTGGTGAATGATTTCTATAATACCGCTGATATACAAACAGCGAAGAATTTCTTGAATAAATTTGCAGTCGATTATATAATTGTGTCAGACTTAGAAAGAGCCTACTATTCTAATGAAGGGTTGGAAAAATTTAACGATATGGTTAACCAGGGTTATCTGCAAAGATACTATGGGAACCAGGACGGCAGCACGGCAATAATTTATCAGGTATCAAAATAATAAATTATAATTTTTTTGATTTTATTGGTTAAGGGGATATCCTGGTCATGTTCTTGTATCCTGCTAAATCTGAAAATTAGCGTTGTAAATGGGAACAAAGATGAAGTATATAGATGTTACGATTACGTTACCAGCAGGTTACATTTTAATTACAGATATTCCTTACTCACTTGATCTTATTTTTCCTCTCGTGTATGATATAAACAACTAGAAGTGTACCTGCTTTATGGTTTGGAGATTATTTTGAATCATTTGACGCGTCGAAAGTTTCGATTATTCAGGCCAACCCAAGGTCAATCTTTTGTAGAACTGGCTTTGGTTTTGCCAGTTTTGTTGTTAATGCTTTTAGGAATGGTTGAAGTAGCCTTCTTTATTAGTCGCTACCTGGACGTGTTGGATCTCACTCGTGAGGCTGCTCGTTTTGCTTCTGTCCGTGGCCCGATGGAAACAAGTGATTTAGATTGCAGTACCACAGATGCTTTGAATTTCTTTTATGATACCGCCTGTATGATGTCGCCCCCAGCAGATCAGGCTGCTACCTGCCAGGAATCAAAATATTGTAATGGTTTCAATCCATATTTGATGATCGATTTAACCAAAGACGATGTTGTTATTTCAGTATTTACCGTAGCCGAAAATAGTGTATCAGGGCAACTGCCGGAACACAATGGCTACTGGGCATTATCGAATGTTGATTTTGCTGATAATAAAGATTTAAACCTCACTGACGACGCAGACACACTTACGAATAATTTCTGGAGAGATTGTCAGGGAAACGAAGTTCGGGATAAACCATATTACACGGCAGACAAAGTTAATGACTCTCTATTAACAAATGCACCGGAAAACAAAGGCTTTGTGGCTGTTGAAATTTATTATTGTTATGAACAGGTTCTGGGAATACCAATCGTAACAGATATCATTCCCAACCCTATTCAAATCAGGGCATATACCATTATGCCTTTACCGGCTGCGAAACCAACACCAACCAATATAGTAGCAACTCCTACTCCGTGAGAAGACTATGAGAAGATCAGAAAAAAAATCTAAAGGACAAATACTGGTTATATTCGCGATCTCATTATTCGTTCTTTTATTCTTTGTGGGGTTAGCATTGGATGCAGGTTCAGTTTATGTTACGTATGGACATTTGAAAAGAGCCGTTGACTCTGCTTCTATCGCGGCTGCGAATGAATTTAAAAAGAATCCTGATATTGGTTCGATGACTGCTGCCGCATCTGAAGTATTCAAGTTATTGAACACCGATTACTTAAGTGTTCAGGTTTTAATATGTGATCAAGATAATGATGGCATTCGGGATAGCGGCCTTCCCCCGATTTTTGAGGGACGTTGTCCTGATACAGCCAATGGAGAGAAACCCAGAAAACTGGTGTGGGTACAGGCGCAACAAGATGCGCCGCTCTACTTTTTATCCTTGATGGGTTTCAATAACCTAACCCTCACAACGAACTCAATCTCGGAAGCTGCTCCTCTCGATATTGTTATTGTGTTGGATACTTCTGAATCAATGGCTGATCATACTAGCCCGGATGATGATCGCATAAAAAAGAACGCAGACCTTTTAAAATATTTTAGCAGTCCTTATAACGTCCCAACCTATAGTCCTTACTTTGCTTACGATCCAGGGTTGTGTAATCTATACAATGTGTGTCAACCTATGTTGGATGCCAAGGAGGCAGCCAAAACACTGATTGATTCATTAGCCCCTGGTTATGATCAGGTTGCTGTTGTAACTTATGATAGCGATGCTTTCTCAGAATACCCGTTAGGATTTGATTTAGATGCAGCGAAAGCGGCAATCGATGGTATCCATGTTCATGATGATACCCCGGTTGTGTTTAATATCTGGAATGATTGGGTTTATCATGCCGGGATTTATAACCCCATCAATTCTGAGGACCTGGATGGGGATGGTTTTGATAAGGATGATTTTGTTACTCTGTATGGAAAGAATTGTCCTTTTGAATCCGACCCGGCGGACGACCCCTGGTTTTTAGAAGATCGATGGTGGGGCGTTAATGATCATCATATTAATGGTGATGAAAATCTGGGAATCGACCCAAGGTATACGAATTCAAAATTTCATGCCCCAGACCCTTTCGGTTGGGGAGGTGTGCCCTGTGATCGGGATGATCTGTATGATTCAATGGACTGGAATGGAGATAGTGTCTGGACGATGGATGATCATAATCTGGCCATACAGCATGCCGAAGGCGCAGCCATACAGCATTTGGATGCAGGAGCCACTTCCAAACATAAAGACTATCCTGCCCAACCTAGTCGAAATAAGCATGAATACCAGTTTACCGGGTTGTCTACTTGTATCGGATGTGGGGTTAGAGCTGGAACCAATGAGCTTACTGGGGGTGGGCGGTTTGGTTCTGTCTGGGTGATGGTTTTCCTCTCGGATGGCGCAGCAAATTTGAGTGATACAAGAATAACAAACCCCAGTATTCCTCTGTCAATGAAATTTGGATTCTGCGGTGGTTCAATGGGGCAGTCATTCTGGACAGATTATTGTTTTGATAATAATCATAGTCCGCGCTATTGTATCGACAGCAATCCAAATACCTGTCCGCCTGGAGCAATCTCAACCAATAGCTCCCCACCTTATTCAGTGCTAGATTATGCCATGGATATGGTTGACCAGGCCGCTTTAACTAAATCTACCAACCCGTTAGAACGGATGGGGAATGATATTGCGATCTATACCATTCGTTTAGGCTCTATGACGATTGGTTCTGCTGAATACTTTCTACGTTATATGGCTGCCGTGGGAACAGATGGAGATCGTGATGATCCATGTTTAACCGCGGCTCCAAATGAAACCTGTGGTCAGTACTATTTTGCGCCATCTGGTGGTCACCTGCAACGCGTTTTTGAAGATATTGCTTCCAGAATTTATACGAGAATTACGCAATAAGGGGTATTTTTATGAAACCAAATTTATTTAACCCTAAAAACAGAAATAAACCGCGCAGTAGAGGTCAAAGTATGGCAGAATTTGCCCTATCATTGCCGATTTTATTATTATTAATTTTTGGAATCATAGAGTTTGGGCGATTAATGCAAGCCTGGCTGGCGCTGGAAAATGGCGCCAGATTAGCGGTTCGTTATGCGGTAACTGGTAGTTATGACCCTAAATATTGTCAGGAAGCAGCCAATGCACTCAATGGAATCTATTCCCCTCGCGATGTTTTAGGTCCAGATTATCCAACATCCGGTACGATCGATTTTGTGAATGGAGATGGTCCCAGCACGTTCGATTGCCGGGTGTCTGAATCCTGGGTTAAGAGTCAACCCTGGCATATTAACGATCAAAGAACCCAGGAAGAGATGGAAATGATCAGCGGAGTGATGATTGATTGGGCTCGTCTCCCAACAATTCGAGATGTTTCTCTGGCTGGTGCTATGGGATTGGCTTATGATCCGGACGAACCAGTGACAGGTAATTATGAAGACTATTTAGCAAATGCATATACAACAAACACATTTGACCAAACCTACCGGGGCAACCCGAGCGAACCTGGCTATTTTGATATTACAACTTGTTCTAACCGAGCTTATGCAAATGGTGATAGCTTCAAATTTGACCCAAACCCGTTCTATTATAGCCCTTCGGATCCTTCTTCTCTGGATAATTTCCGCTATCCAATGCCTTGCCGAATGGACGATGGATCGAATTCTCCGATTCGATTTGTTGATGATGCTGGCGGCCCGGGAAATCGGGTAAGGGTTGTTCTAACTTATCGCCACCCGCTTATTACCCCGTTAATTTCTGTTTGGTGGCCGAATTTAAGGTTAACCTCTCAACGTGAGGGAATTGTTGAGAAATTCCGAGTTTCACGCCAAACCGGGTTGGTTGGTCAAATCGCACAGGCATCGACCAACACACCAACACCGTTGCCACCGACGAATACCCCCACGAATACCCCCACACCAACGGATACGCCGACGTCCACGCCTACACCTACGCCTATTATTTGTGCCCCGAATGGAACCGGGATCCGAGGGAACTATTATAGTTGGAGCGGCAGCCCAAATTGGCAGAATTATTTGATGACACGAATTGATAATACGGTTAATTTTAACTGGGCTGGTGGAAGCCCAGATCCGGCAATTCCTGAAGATTATTTTATGGTTCGCTGGATTGGATACGTAATCCCGCCAGCTGAAGGCTATTACACATTCCATGGGCGTGGTGATGACGGCATACAATTATCTGTCAACGGCAGCCCAAATGTATTCAATAATAGCTGGAAAGCTCAGAGCGCTAGCGATTACTCATCAGATGAAATATTTCTGAGTTGTGATCCCAACCCGATCGTTTTTGAATACTATGAACAAACTGGAAACGCGGTTGCACAACTATCATGGAGCGGTGGCTCAGTCGGCAGCCAGCAAATTATTCAAAGAGTTAACCTTTATCCAGGGGATGCTCCCACTCAACCAACTGTGACTGCCACGAGCACCAGCACACCAACCAATACACCAACTGTGACACCTACCTCAACGCATACCCCCACCTCTACACACACGCCTACTTCCACCAGGACGCCAACCTCGACCAATACCCCGACAATCACACCAACGTCCACGCGTACACCTACGCCTACGATAACCCCAACATTTACACGAACGCCTACCTTTACAAATACGCCTACCTATACGCCTACCCGAACCCGTACACCTACCCGAACACTTAGGCCGACCAACACACCACGGCCACCAACCGCAACACGAACGAATACGAACACACCACAGCCAACCAATACGTTCACGCGAACGAATACACCATTGCCACCTACAAATACATTTACCCCACAGCCGCCAACGAACACATTTACTCCAATACCACCAACGAGCACTTTCACAAAAACAAACACTCCAAAGCCAGTGACGGCTACGTTCACACATACACCGGTGCCACCAACGAATACACCATTACCAACGAATACGTATACAAAAGCTCCAACAAATACTCCGGTACCACCGACACCAACGAACACACCGAAGCCACCTACACCAACCAGATATAACCCGGGCGGTTAGCAGGTAAAGAAACACAAGAAAACAGCCACATCAGAAAGAGTTGTGGTTGTTTTTTTTGGTTTAAAAGGTTTTTCGCAACCCCTAAGTTCCTACTTTTCCCTCTTGACTCTCGTCTCCAAATTTTCTATAATGTAAGTACTTACATAAAAGAAGTTACATTTTTATGATGACCAATTCTGTTCCTACTATTTATGATGTTGCCAGCGAGGCTGGGGTGAGTATTGCCACGGTTTCACGGGTTTTGAATTTTCCCCATCGGGTTAACGCAGATACCCGCACAGCGGTTATTAATGCGATTGAGAAGCTTGGTTATGTTCCTAAAGCAGAATCTCGCGCCCGCGCTTTGATGGGCACCCGTCGGATTGGGGTTCTGATCCCATTTTTCACTGAACCTTCTTTTGTACAGCGTTTACGCGGAATTGCTTCCGTGTTGAGCAAAAAGGACTACGAAATGGTGGTCTATCCGGTGGATACCAAGGAGCGCAGCCTGGGCTTCCTTGAAACGCTTCCAATGCGAAGAATGCTGGATGGACTGATTATTCTCTCGCAGGTGATTGAACCGTCCATCAGTAAAAGATTAATGGATAATCATCTTGAAACAGTGACGATTGAATGTCGAGATTCTCACTTTACATCTCTGGAAATTAATGATGAAAAAGGCGGAGAACTCGCAACACAATATTTAATTGACAGAGGCTATCAGCGTATTGCATTTATTGGCGGACAAAAAGAGCCTGAATTTGGGGTTGACCCTATTTCGAAAAGAATGGCTGGTTATAAAAAAGCAATTAAGAATGCTGGGCTGGAAATCCCGGATCATTTTATTTATGAATACGTTTTTGATCATCCTCAGGTTTTGAAAGAATTGGTGAGCCATGGATTACCCCTGGCGATTTTTGCAGCGACTGATCTGCAAGCAATTGCTATGATGAAGGAAACCCGATTAATCGGTTTGCGAATCCCGGAGGATATTGCTATTATAGGTTTTGACAATATTGATGTGGCTGATTTCTTTGGATTGACCACGGTTCATCAGCCTTTAGATGAGTCGGGCCGAATCGCTGCCAGTTTATTGATCTCCCGTTTATCGAACCCATCTCAGTCGACTCAACACATTGAATTGCCATTGAAGATTATTCAACGGGAGAGCTCTTAAGGATTAAAGGAGGTGAAGAGACTCAATCAGGATTTTTCAATTGTTCAAAAAAGAATTTAGAATTTGGAGGAAGATATGAAAATGTTTTGGAAACTACTTGCAGTATTCGTATTGGCTTCGATGGCACTGACTGCCTGTGGAGCTCCCGCGGCACCAGCAGCACCGGCTGAACCCGCAGCACCGGCTGCTCCCCAGGAACCGGCAGCACCAGCAAAAGCAGCCTGGTGTGCCGATGCTCAACCTGGAGATGAAGTGTCTTTGTTATACCAGTGGTCAGGACAGGAAGAAGAACGTTTAAATCAGATCTTAAAACCGCTGGTTGATGAGTGTGGCATTGTATTGAAACCAGAATCCACCCGTGATCAGGCACTGCTGGATACTCGTGTTCAGGCTTCAAATCCCCCGGATGTGGCTTTCTGGAATGTGACCCAGATTGTTCAATATGCAGATAAATTGAAACCGATGGATGCACTGGGAGCCAGTAAAGATGCTTATATCCCGGGTGCCATTGATCCCGGTGTCATTGATGGGAAATGGCTCGGATTACCGGTTAAATCGGATATTAAGACTCTTATCTGGTACAGCCCGGTAAACTTCCAGGCAGCCGGTTATACTGTTCCAACCACCTGGGATGAATTAACTGCTCTGGCGGATAAAATGGTAGCTGATGGCAATATTCCCTGGTCTATGGGAATGGAATCCGGTGATGCAACTGGCTGGACAGGTTCAGACTTCATTCAGGATATTATGCTGGTGAAACAGGGCCCCGAGTTTGTTATGGGGATTATTAATGGCTCTGTACCTTACAATGATCCTGGTGTAAAAGCGGATTATGAAATCTATGGGAAATGGGCTGCAGATCCTGCCTATACCGTGGGTGGGGCGGCTGGAACGCTCTCTATCGGCTTTAATGATGCAATCTTGAAGGTCTTTTCGGATCCGCCAGAAGCATACATGGTAAAACAATCCGGTTTTGCAGGCGGAACGATCACTACCCAATACCCGAACATGGTCTTTGGAACGGATTATGATTTCTTCGTAGTACCAGGCGCTAAGGGAATGCAAGGCGGCTCTGACTGGATGATGGCGTTTAGTGACAAACCGGCTGTAAAAGCTTTGGTGAGCTATTTGTCCTCGCCAGAAGGTGGCGCTGCCTGGGCTAAAGCGGGTTTTGATCTTTCGCCAAATAAGGCTGCGGCAAATAACTATACAGACCAAGCCCTCATTAAAAAAGCAGCCGCCTTCTATTCAGCACAAGGATTTACCCCTGATATTGGAGATACGATTCCAGGTGGTTTTGGCAGTGCGGAATGGAAAGCAATTGTTGATTACCTGAATGGAAAAGATCTGGATACAGCTTTGAATGATGTAGCCAAAGTTCAGGCAGAAGCTCTCGGAAAATAACCAGATAAATACAAACGAATTAAATTAAGAGGCGGTGAAAACCGCCTCTGAAATCTCCAATCTAACCAACATTTTGCGGAGGTGGACCTATGGCCACAAAACCTGTGCCAAAAATTATGCAACAGGGAAAAGTGACACCTTATTATTACTTAGCACCCGCTTTGGTCTTAATGTTTTTTTTCATTGTTTACCCAATGGTCAATACCATTGCATTGAGTTTTCGAGATAAGACAGGAATCCAATCAGCGGCCACCACTTGCACCCCTGGAAAGCCATGCTGGGGTTCTTTTGAGAATTATCATTATGCCCTAACGGCGGAGTTTGACACTTCCTCAGCAGCCACAATCTGGAAAACATTTTGGCTTTCATCCTATGGAAATACCATCAAATGGATCATATTTATGGTTGCCTTCACTGTTATCATTGGGCTGGTTTTTGCCAAGATTGTGGATGGGATTAAATATGAAGCCCTCAGTAAAGCGATTCTTTTTATGCCTATGGCAATCTCGTTTGTTGGCGCAGGTGTTATCTGGAAATTTGTGTATAACTATGGATCCCAACAAATCCAGGTAGGGCTTTTAAATGCAATCATAACCAGCTTGGGGGGTAAGCCAATTTCTTTTCTGACCACCCCGGTTTTAAATACTTTTATGTTAATCATCGTTGGTATCTGGATCTGGACTGGTTTTTGCATGACAATCTTGTCGTCAGCTTTAAAATCGGTACCGGATGAAATTCTCGAAGCAGCTCGGGTAGACGGGGCGACCGAATGGCGGGTGTTCACTAAAATAATTATTCCGATAATCATGCCCACAATTTTGGTAGTTATTACCACCATGGTGATTAATGTTTTAAAACTTTTCGACTTGGTTTATGTAATGACCGGTGGAAATTTCAACACAGATGTGATCGCAAACCGAATGTACACAGAAATGTATATCAATTTCAACATGGGTAGGGGAACAGCAGTGGCTGTCATCTTAGTTATCGCGATTATCCCTTTTATTTACATGAACATTAAAAGGTTTTTGGCTCAGGAGGAAATGCGATGAACAAGCAAAAGCTCAATCATTTTTTTGCAAAAATCCCTAAAAACGCTCTCATCGTGTTTATCATCCTGATTTGGATTATCCCAACATTTGGATTATTGGTAACCTCCTTAAGACCGATTCAATCCATAAATAATTCGGGATGGTGGACAGCATTAAATCCGGCTGTTGGTTCCAAAGAATATGCTCAAAATTGCGAAGCGTGTCATGGTAAAAATGGAGACTTGATTCCAACAGCAAACCTGGCTGACCCAGACTTGATCAAGAAATACGATCGTTCGGTTTTAATGATGCCATCTTTAAAACGAGAAATCAATGGTCAACCCCATATGGGCAATCAGGAAATACCGGATGCAAAAGTTGTGGCTGATATTGTTGTGTATTTGAAAAACATTTCCGGGGTTGAAAAGATGCCAAGATTTACCTTTAATAACTATTTGGATGCACTGGTCGGGTACCGGGGTACGCGTACTTATGCTCAGGATTGTGCTGATGGAACACCGCCATTAGATATCAAATGTAATATTTCTGATATATTAAATCCGAGAGGGATGGGAAGATCATTTGTTAATAGTTTAATGGTGACCATTCCTGCGACAATCTTGCCTATTCTATTTGCAGCTTTTGCGGGGTATGCTTTTTCGTGGATGCATTTTAAAGGCAGGATGTTATTGTTTGCTGTGCTGGTTGGTTTACAGGTGGTTCCTTTGCAAATGACGATGGTCCCGATTTCGAGAATTTACTCACAACTAGGAATGAATGGAACTTTTCTGGGTGTCTGGCTTTTTCATACCGGCTTCGGTTTGCCGTATGCAATTTACTTAATGAGGAACTTCCTCGGTTCTTTGCCTAAAGATTTGTTTGAGTCGGCTTACCTGGATGGGGCTTCTCATTGGACTGCCTTCTATAAACTCGCAATTCCTTTGGCAATGCCTGCAATTGCTTCACTTGGAATTTTCCAATTCCTATGGGTCTGGAACGATTTATTGGTAGCGTTGGTATTTTTAGGCGGGACGAAACCAGTTATGACCTATCAGATCAGTAATATGGTTTCCTCACTGGGTGCAGGCTGGCATCTGCTTACCGCTGCTGCTTTTCTATCCATGTTGTTACCCATGATTGTGTTCTTCTCGCTCCAAAGATATTTTGTCCGTGGTATGATGGCTGGAGCCGTAAAGGGATAAATTTTAATTTGGAGTTCTGTGAATTTGTTAGATCGCCTCAACAATATAATAGATATCCACAAAGAGCCGTTTAGTGACATTGGTTCACGATTGCTTGTTTATAAAGATAAAGAAAAAAGTGAACTGATAATTAAATTAGCTGAACGGCTCACAAGGATCGAACCTGGGTTGGGCACTTATCTCAAGCGACCGCCTTTTATCGAGAACCTGTGTTTCCTGGACGTTCAGGGTGAAAGGCTTGATTTTAAAACCAAAACTTCACCATACCTGTTAACTTTTCAAACCCAAAAAGGTGATTTTCATCTCTGCTTTGCGGATGAAGAAACATTGGTCTTGGGTTTACCGGATGAGTCACGGGTTGGGATTTCCTTTTATGTCAATCATTCCTACATAAAAACCACTGCAAATGGACTGGAAATAAAGAAAGTAAAAAATTTTGCGATTGAAACCCAAGCCGAAATTCTTAAGCAAGGATGTTGCCCTACTGAGAATGGTGATCGGATTGTTCTACAAATGCAAACGAATCGAGATGCTACTTTGGCGATGCGAATATCTGATCTAGAAAATCTACAAATTGATCTACAGCCCTACCAGAAATATTCATCTTCTGCTAAGAAAAAATGGCAACAGGTTTTTGAGTCTCTGCCACCTGTTTTGGAACAATACCAGCAGAAATATGCCTTTGCCTGGTGGGTGTTGTTGAATAATATTGTTACTCCAAAAGGCATATTGAAAAGAAGGGCAGTGATGCCTTCAAAGGCTTATTATTTAGGTGCCTGGCTATGGGATAACGCACTGCATGCCATTGCACTCCGCCACCTGGATATTCAGCTTGCCCAAGAACAAATCAAGTTGATGCTAGACCATCAAATGCCAGATGGCATGTTACCGGACGCAATTTATGACGAAGGCGTGGTGAGTGAAATTGATCACCCTATTCATGCCCGGGTGACCAAACCACCGATTCTCGCCTGGGCTGCTTTCAAGGTATATGAAAGTCAACCAGATATTGATTTTCTAAAGGAAATTTACCCCGCATTAGTCCGGGAAAATAGCTGGTGGTTTGCACAAAATGATATTGATGCAAATGGGTTGGTGGAATATGCCCATCCTTATTCTTCCGGATTGGATGATAATCCATTATGGGACGGAGAAATGCCAGTGGAGTCCCCGGATATTAATACCTATCTGATATTGCAGATGGAAAGTTTAGCCAAAATAGCCGCTATTCTGGGTTTCCAAGAAGAAGCTAAGGTTTGGGAAAAAAGGGCGTATTCGGTTACTGAAAGAATGATCGCTTCTATGTGGGATGAGAAAAAAGGCTTTTTTTGGGCCACCCATAATAATCAAAGAGTGGCGGTCACAACCCCGTTTAATTTGCTGCCACTCTGGACGGGGAATTTATCCAAAGAAATGGTTGCAAAGGTGATTGACAATTTAACCAACCCAGATTTGTTCGGTGGAGAATGGATGCTTCCAACAGTAGCCAAATCGGATCCGAAATTTGATCCTGAAAAAATGTGGCGTGGACCAATTTGGGCTAATATCAATTACTTTTTTGTTGAGGCTTTACAAAGAAATAATCAACCCGAGCTGGCTAAGGATTTGGCACTAAAAACACTAAACTTAATCAATCATCAAGCCGGAATTTATGAATATTACAATCCTTTAACAGGAATTCCTCCAGAATCAGCAGCCCCCGTTTTCAGTTGGACTGCTGCAGTATTTATTGACCTGGCAATTCAAATATCGAGCAAAAATAATACCTGATGGTTTTTTGGAAAAAGAAATGGAAACAGAAATGAAAAATAATTATTGGTACAAACAGGCAATTATTTACGAATTAAATGTTCGGGCTTTCTATGATTCAAATGGAGATGGAATCGGCGATTTAAAAGGGGTAACTGAAAAACTCGATTATTTACAAGACTTAGGAGTTGATCTGATCTGGTTGATGCCGATCATGAAATCCCCTTTAAGAGATGGGGGTTATGATGTCAGTGATATGCGGGATATTAACCCGATTTACGGTTTGTTGGATGATTTTTCTGAATTAGTCGCTGAAATTCACCGGCGTGATATGAAAATCATGGTAGAACTTATCCCGAATCACACCTCCGACCAACATCCCTGGTTTCAGGCTTCTCATGATCCTTCTCATCCGGAACACGAAAAGTACAAAGATTATTACGTATGGAGTAATACCGATGAACGTTTCAAAGAAGCTCGAATTATCTTTATCGATTATGAGAAATCAAACTGGACATACGACTCCTTGCGAGGTCAATACTTTTGGCACCGTTTTTTTCACCATCAACCAGATCTAAATTATGATAATCCCGAAGTTCAAAGGGCAATGATGCGGGCGGTTCAATACTGGATTGATTTGGGTGTGGACGCTATTCGTGTAGATGCACCACCTTATTTGTATGAACGCGAAGGAACCAATTGCGAGAATTTGCCGGAATCACACGCTTATTATAAACGTATGCGCGCATTCGTTGATGCCTATGCACCCGGCACGATGCTTTTGGCAGAAGCTAATCAATGGCCGGAAGATACTAGAGATTATTTTGGGAATGGAGATGAATTCCAAATGAATTTTCATTTCCCATTAATGCCGAGACTTTTTATGTCTATCGCTAAGGCGGATCGAACATCTATTGATGAGATTCTCGCTCGAACTCCAGATTTACCTGACAATTGTCAGTGGGGGATTTTCCTGCGTAACCACGACGAACTAACGCTGGAGATGGTCACCGAAGAAGATCGCGAATTTATGTGGGGCTTTTACGCTCCTGATAAAATAATGCGCAGCAACCTGGGCATACGCAGGAGATTGGCACCATTGCTAGGGAATGACCTCAGGAAAATAAAACTTTTGCACGCTATCCTTTTGTCATTTATGGGCTCTCCGGTTCTTTATTACGGAGACGAGATTGGAATGGGAGATAATGTGCATTTGCAGGATCGAGATGGAGTCCGTACACCAATGCAATGGGATGAATCGAAGAATGCTGGTTTTTCGATAATCGATTCACAAAAATTAACAATCCCGGTGATTGATGATTCTGAGTATGGCTTTCAAAAGATCAATGTAAAAACAGCGGTAGAAAATCCTCAATCTTTTCTAAATTGGCTGAAAAGAATGATTGTTATTCGGAAACATCACCCCGTTTTTGGGGAAGGTAAATTGACACTTTGTTCCCCGAATAATAAGGCTATCCTGGCATATTTGCGGGAAAATGAGAATGAAAAAATACTGGTTATCAACAATTTTTCACCGGATAAGCAATCTGTTTCTTTTGAGCAATTAGGAATTCAACCCCAAAAACTTCAAGACATTCTTGATTCCGCTTTTCCTTTCAAACTTGTACCGAGTAACTTCGAATTAGAAGGATTTGGTTTCAGGTGGCTGAAAATTATAGATTAACCATAATTAACCCAATTAATATCAGATCGATTGGCAAAAGGTTAGACTAATTAAATATAAAATTGGAAGCCTAAGATAAAATTGGGCAAATAGAAAGGAGCTGATATGTCTGATCGTTATTTAGCCGATACGAAAGCAAAAGCTGTTTTTGCTCCGGAAGGCCCGAAACCTCAATTTTTAATAGATACCCCGAAATTTAAAGCATTGGTTGTTGGTTTAGAAGCCGGGCAGCAAATTCCACCACATCCAGCCGAATCCGCAATGTATCACTTTCTGGAAGGAGAAGGCGAGATGATTGTGGGGGAGGATATTTTCGCTGTCAAACCTGGTGTTACAGTAATTGCTCCCAGTGGAGTAAAACGTGGGATTAGCGCAAAAACTCGTCTCGTTTTTCTTGGATCAAAAGGGGAAGAATAAAAAAACCATTTTGAATATCTACCAGCGAACGATCGTTTCTTTTGGACGTTTATGGGCGAATATTTTTCCCAGAATTACTCCGGTAACAAATCCACCAATATGTGCCCAAAAAGCAACGCCACCGACGTCTTCTGCTCCCCCTAAGGATAAAACTCCATTAAATAATTGCAGCACAAACCATAAACCTAAAACTATGATAGCCGGTACCATGGTCATTCGTAGGAAGAATCCCAGGGGTATGATTGTTAATACTTTAGCATGGGGGTATAAAACCAGATAAGCGCCCAAAACTGCCGCAATAGCTCCGCTGGCTCCAACAGTTGGTATTTGCGAGGTCGGGTTGCTAAAAATATGCGTCAAAGAAGCCACAAAGCCGCCCATTAGATAAAAGAATAAATAGCGCCCATGCCCCATGCTATCTTCAACATTATCACCGAAAATCCATAAATACAACATATTTCCACCAATATGAGCGAGACCAGCATGCATAAACATACTGGTGAAGATATTGGTGATATTTCCTAAACTAAAGTGACTGGTAAATTTTGCCGGAATGAGGGCGAACTGGTAAACAAGAGTTTCCTGATTGGGCCCAGCTAGCCATTGAATTATAAAAACCAAAATGTTTGCAATGATTAAAATGTAATTAACAAAGGCTACTCGGCGAGTAGGGATTTGATCGCGGATCGGAATCATGAAGTCATCTCCATTGTTGTTACCATTGAATAGGTGCCTTATTGTTCAGGGTTTTTTAATTTTAAACAATCTTTACAAATTCCAAATAAAATCAAATGATTGGTTACAATTTGAAATTCATATTGATTTTCAATTGTATCAAAAAATTTTTGAACTTGATCACTTGAAATCGTAAAAATCTGTTTGCATTGCTGACACACCAGATGATGATGTGGATGGTTTGAGATTAATTCATAAACTGCTGATCCGGTTCCCATATCTGAAACCGAAACCAATTTATTATTAACCAATCGACTTAAGGATCGATAAACAGTAGATTGATTAACAGCCGGCAAAATTAACTTCGTTTCAGAATAAATTTGTTGAGATGTTTGATGCATGCACTCTTTTGATAAAATCTTCAAAATAATTTCATCTACCGTTGATTTTCTCATAATTTCTCTTTGTGATAATAATTGCAAATGCAAATCTTTGCGTTATAATTATACAATATCCAACAAATTGGAAATATCTACCAGCGAGGATAAATCATGCAAAACATTGGCTTTTTTTCACCACAGATTATGCACATACCTGATGGTTTTCTTTCGGTTGTCGTTTCAGCTTTATTTTGGTTAACTTCTCTAATTATCCTATATTTTGCCGTAAAAAACACACAAAAAAGATTGAATGATCGGCTTGTGCCTTTAATGGGAGTGATGGCTGCAGCGATTTTTGCTGGCCAAATGTTAAATTTCACCGTGATTGGGGGTACATCAGGACATTTATTGGGGGCAGCTCTGGCAACCATTATTCTTGGTCCCTGGCCGGCAGTGGTTGTGATGACCAGCGTTGTTTCAATTCAAGCCCTGATCTTTCAGGATGGTGGAGTCTTAGCGTTGGGCGCAAATCTGTTTAATATGGCAGTTGTAGGCGTTTTTGTTTCCTACGCAGTTTATCGGTTTTTTATAACAATATTGAAAAAGGTGAAATATTCCAATGCAATCGCTGGCTTCTTAGCAGCCTGGGCATCTATTTTTATTGCTTCCTTATCCTGCGCATTACAATTGACTCTATCAGGCACCTCACCAGCCAATATCGTGATCCCGGCCATGGCAGGTATCCATGCTTTAATTGGTTTGGGAGAAGGAATGATCACTGTAGGTGCTATTTTATTCATCCAGTCAGTTCGAAAGGACTTGCTTATCGCTGAAACAGCCCGTTCAGGAGATCAAAAAGTAATTATTGTAGGTGGATTAATAATTTCCGCCATTTTGGCCATTCTTTCGCCTTTAGCTTCCAGTCATCCGGATGGCCTTGAATGGGTTGCTGAAAAATCTGGCTTCATGAGTAGTGCAAAAGATGCTTTTTATTCTATTATTCCTGATTACTCCCTTCCAGGGGTACAAAATGAAAATCTAGCAACCATTTCGGCTGGAATAATTGGGTTGTTGCTCGTTTTTTTAATTTCTTTCGGTTGGGCAAGGTTGAAGAAGCCTTCCAAAAAAGATATGATCTCCGAAGGATAATAGCTTGCGAGAACTATATATTGAGGAGAATACGCCTGTTCATCAACTTCATCCAGGATTGAAGTTGATCATATTCGTTGTTTATTTAATATTTCTCAATCTTACCGTCCCAGGTGACTGGCTGGTTCTGATTTTGTTCTTTTTAATTTTATGGTTCCTGATTATTTGGGCAAAGATACCAGTATCCTTATTAGCGAAAAGATCTTTGTTTGCTTTACCATTTGTTCTGGCTGCCGCACCTTTAGTTTTCCAGGGGTTACCTTTCTGGAGGATTTCTATACCATTGATGAACATAAGGATTGGCATCAACATGGAAGGAACAATCAAATTTTTTAGTATCCTGATCAAGGCAGTTCTTTCTGTTCAGGCTGCGATACTGATAACCGCTACAACGCGCTTTCCAGATTTGATATATGGAATGAAATCACTTAAAATCCCGACTATCTTTCTCACAATTTTTAGTTTGACCTGGCGGTTCTTATTTGTTTTGGTTGGGGAAACACAGCGTATGATCCATGCCAGGGATAGCCGAAGCAGCACATTAATGCTAAAACCCGAAAAAACTGGCGGAAAAATATTCTGGCGGGCCAAGGTGGTTGGGGGTATGGCTGGTAGCCTTTTTATTCGCGCCTTTGAAAGGAGTGACCGAATTTATCAGGCGATGATCTCCAGAGGTTATGATGGTAACTCTCACCCCTCGATAATGACCCCTTTTACTTCAGGAAAGCGGGATTTGATGATTCTTGTTTGTTTCTTGTCGCTCATCATTATGACCTGGGTATTTGGAGTTTATCGTGGCTGACCTGGAAAAACCTATCATAAAAATTGAGGATCTTTCTTTTACCTACCCAGACGGAAGAAATGCACTTAAGAATATAGATTTATCGATCATGACTGGGGAAAAAATAGGAATTATTGGCTCCAATGGGGCTGGAAAATCAACTTTGATTTTTCACTTAAATGGCATTTTTTCAGGCAATGGTGCAATTCATATCAATGAAATGCTAATTAATAAAGAGAATCTGAAGAAAATCCGTTCAATCGTTGGGATTGTTTTACAGGATCCAGATGATCAGTTGTTTTCTCCTACTGTACTGGATGATGTAGCCTATGGACCAATTTATCAGGGGATAAAACAAGAATTGGTTGTAGAGAGAGTCGAAGCAGCCTTAGCTGCGGTTCAAATGCAGGGTTTTGAAAAACGAGCGCCTTTTCACCTTAGCGTGGGGGAGAAAAAGCGAATCGCGATTGCTTCTGTCCTGGCGATGCAACCAGAAATTTTGGTATTAGATGAACCCAGTGCAGGGCTGGATCCCAAAGCCAGAAGGGAACTGATTGAGTTGCTATCAACTTTTCCCCAGACGTTGATAGTGGCATCTCATGATCTTGATCTGGTGAAAAAGTTGACCAAAAGAACAATTATCCTCTCCTCCGGGAAGATTACTGCCGCTGGAATAACGGATGATATTTTATCTAATCAAGAAATTCTGGCAAAAAATGGATTGGTCTAATTAGGTTCTTTGATTGATTTCCAGATCTATGATGAGAAGTTTAACCAGCTTTTTGGAGTCATTGTACGTTTATTGTTGGTAAAATCGATGTAAAGTATTCTATATTCTTTGAAGCAGCTTCGTCTACATTTGGAAAGGGAAGAAATTCACCAGAAATGAACCCGCGATATTTCGCAGCAGATAAGGCAGATAAAATTGATTGGAAATTGAGATGACCAGCACCTGGATACCAGCGATTCGAGTCTGCAACGTGAAAGTGGAATAGCCTTTGGCCACACTTTAATATACTCTCCTCAATGTCTGGCTCTTCAATATTCATATGGAAAGTGTCCAGCAGAAGCCCAAAATTTTCGGCTTCTACAGCAGCAATTAGTTCCAATCCCTGAGTAACATTGTTTACTAGCGAAGTTTCATAACGATTAATGGGTTCTAAAGCCAGCCGTACCTGAAATTCCTGGGCTTTTTTACAGCAGGTTTGTAAAGCCTCCACCAACCACTCTATCGCTTGTGGGTGGGAGACATTTGGTTTTAAGGTTCCACGAATTAATCCAATGATAATGACAGAATCAAAATGATGCGCAACCGGGATATGGCTCAAAATGCGATCGACTGCTTTTTTTCGAATGGAATGATCGGGATCTGTAAAAGATAATCCTTCTTCCCCCCAGGCTTGTCCGGTGCCAATGGCCGGAACTTTCAAGCCTGACTTCTTTAAAATGGTATCCAGATTGTTGATATCCACCAGATTTGGATCACGAATGGCTAATTCAACCCCATGATAGCCTAATTCAGCGATCCTGGATAAATTTTCTTCCAGACTACCAGAGAGAGTAGCAGCCTGAAATTGAGTTTGATGGGTGGAATAAACGATCGATAGTTTCATTGATATCTGTTAGGGTCAGCATGCGAAAATCCGCATGCTGACCAGTAAATAAAAAATTAAGCGAGGTAAGTGATTTTCACTTCAGAACGATCTGTTTGCAGTTTGATGATATTCTCAGGTAATTCTTCCAGGGTGATTTTCTTGGTGCTCATTGGAGTCATATCCATTCCGGTGGCCATACATTCGATCACACGCGGGAAAGTCCCGTGCCCGGAATGACCCTGTGCGCCAATGATTTGGGCTCGACGTACCTGCAAGACCTCACCAGCGACGGGCATTTTTGCTTCTGCGCGGGCGGTTACGACTACTTTGCTATTTAAGGTCCTGCCTTCCCAAATCACTTTTTCAATTCCGGGAAAAACAACTTCTGGCAAACCGGTAGCTTCCATGAAGAGATCGGCTCCCATTCCATGCGTAATTTCAAGAACCCGGTTAGCAAAGTCTTCTTTGAGTGGGTTGATATGGTAGTCTGCCCCTAACTTTAAAGCCATGTTAGCACGAATGTCTTCGGTTTCCGAGATAATAACCTGAGATGCCCCGGCACGTTTTAAAATGGCACAAGCTGCAATACCAACCGGCCCGGCTCCTAAAATAACCACGCGATCACCAGGACGAATACCGCCACCGCGTTCAATCACTGCATTGTAGGCTACGGAAGTGGGTTCCACCAGACTACCAGCCACAAACAGATCTTGCCCGCTATATTTGGCTTTTAACGGCTCCAGGCTCCAAATGGTTCGGGATGGAACCACCAGGTATTTGGCAAAAGCTCCGTTAACATTGAAGCCGATTTCATCCAGCCGTTCGCAATGGTTGGGGTATCCGTCCGCACAGGGTTTACACATTCCACACCACAGCATTTCTTCAGTGGTTACGGGTTCCCCACCTTTAAAGGGTTTATTTGTGTATTTATCAAAAGCTTTTTTGCCAGCTTCCACGACTACTCCGGAGAGTTCGTGACCTAAAATGCTCGGGAATCCAGTTAATCCTGGGTAAAATATATAGCCATTTTCGGTCGCCTGGGACATATGCACATCCGAGCCACAAATCCCACAGGCTTTAACCTCGATTAAAACTTCATCATCTCCGGGAGTGGAAATCTCATACTCGCGAATTTCAAAACGTGGATTTCGCCAGACCTGACTGCCCAGGTATGTTTGCCGCCCTGCGATGTCTTTGGCTCCCAGGGTGAAATCTGGTTTGGGATCCCAATCTGCAATAAGTGTTACGCCTTTCATTTTTCCGTTCATAATTCTCTCCTAAGCGGGTGATAAATTGGTTAGACTTCGGTGCCCTGACCGATGCGGGGAATGCTGTAAACTGGCTTCCAGCCTTCACTGAGAGGCTCACGTAAATAAGGTTCCATTTCTTTTTCAGTTCGTAATGTCACTTCTTCAACGGGGGGAACTGTTCCGGCGGGGAATGCTTCTAAAACATCATCGTGCCAGAGAGTCAAGTATTTAAGGATGGCAGCCATGGGTCTTTTCCCTTTTTGCGCGGTTCCGGATTTAGCCTTTCCAACCACACCTTCTGGTGTGGCAGCGATTTCAATAGCAAAGTGACCTTCTCCCTCTGACCAACGGCTGGGGCGGCCATAAGGGTCAACCGATTTGTCAAAATGGCCCTCCGGTAAATAGGCTTTTCCTTCAGTATCAACAGCATAATTCATATCAACCATTTCGGGATGCAGCAGAAGGCTCAAGGAAGTTTCGGATTCATCCGCATGGACAAAATTCGTTCCCATGATCCCCCCTCTTTCCTGCGGGCGGAAGAATTCGCGCACGCCACGATGCCAATCAATCACTCTGAAGATTCCGGGTAATTGATAACGTTTCATGAATTCCTGAACTGCGGATTCCAACACCCACAATTGGCCGTGATTGTTGACGATTAATTGTTTGCGAAAGCCATCATTCCATAATCCTAACATGACATCGATCATCATTTCACGCACCGCGTGTTCGCGGACAATCACAGTTCCGGGCATCCCAACATGATGGTAAGGGTGCGCTCCATAATTTAGTGGTGGTAATGCCAGATTGACAGGTGCCCCACGTTTGGCGGTAAATCGACGAACGCCTTCGACAATGGCGCTGACATATAAAGTATCGGCGGCACTGGGCAAATGTTGTCCATGCAATTCGGTACAACCTACTGGAATAAAGACAATATCATTCTTCTTACGATTTGCTTCCACCTGCCAGCGAGTGGTGGTTTGGATGTAAGAACCTGGTTTTGCCCACTCGACGGGAGAGGGGATGTCGTACTCTGCTAAAATCGCATCGATTTCTGCGTCACTGGCTTCCCAAACTTCCTTTTTTAAACGTCCGACCGCATTATCTTCAAAAAACAAATCAGGTTGGTTGGTTGGTAATAAACCTTCCGGTATTTTTTTATCTGTCATTTTTAATTCCTTCTTTCTTTTTTTAAACAAGCCTTTCCTAATCTGGAATGACTTTTCCTGGATTTAATATATTAAGGGGGTCCAATGCTTTCTTAAGATTTTTATGGATGTCAATCGAAACGTCTCCAAGAGCTTTGTGCATGTAAGGTCTTTTAAGCGTGCCGACACCATGTTCTCCGGAAAGCGTACCGTTAAGTGATAAAGCAAGTTCAAATTCTTCAGCCACCATTTTTTCTATTTTTTGCATGTGTTCAGGGTTGCGCTTATCGAAAAGAATATTGGGGTGCAGGTTGCCATCACCAGCATGGCCAAAAATAACGATTGGAAGACCATAGCGGGCGCTAATTGCTTTTAAACCTTTCACAGCATCCGGGATGTTATTGCGGGGCACGGTGATATCTTCTCCCAATTTGTTGGGTGATAACCGGGCCAATGAGGGTGAAATGGATCGTCTGGCCTTCCATAAATTTGCCCGATCCTGCTCATCTTTAGCAATCGATATTTTTGTGGCACCGTACATTTCACAGATTTTTTTAATCGCATCAATTTCCTGATGAGTTTGATCTAATTCCATACCATCTGATTCGATTAACAAGAGAGCGCCTGCATCCGTTGGCAATCCGAGCTGCATGGCTGCCTCGATACATTGAATGGCGGTTTGATCCATTAGTTCCAGGGTGGCGGGAACAAAACCTCCCATTAAAATTGCGTTGACTGTTTTACTGGCATTCTCAATACTCGAGAATTCAACCAGTGCTGTTTGAGCAAATTTTGGCTTGGCTGTAAGCTTCAACAATGCTTCTGTTATCACTCCCAGGGTGCCTTCTGAACCAGTGAATAAGGATTTTAAATCATAGCCGACAACGTCTTTAATCACTTTTCCACCAGTCTTAAAAATTCGTCCATCTGCCAGAACAACAGTTAACCCCAGAACATAATCTCCGGTTACGCCATATTTTAAGCACCTGGGGCCGCCAGCATTACAGGCGATATTTCCCCCAATGGTGGAATGTCGGATGCTGGAAGGGTCAGGTGGGTAAAATAATCCGTGTTTTTCAACCTTGCTTTGTAAATCGGCCGTGACAACACCAGCTTCAACGTGAACAATAGCATTTTCTAAATCAATTTCCAGGATCTTGTCCATTCTGGTCATTACCAGTGCGATTCCACCAAGAAAAGGAATAGAAGCAGCCGCTAAACCAGAAGCCATTCCGCGCGTGACTACCGGAACTTTTTCTCTGGATGCTAGTTTCAGGATATCACTAACCTGTGAGGTTGTTTGAGGGAGAACGACGACATCCGGTTTTCCTTCTTCAAAAGTGCCGTCATAACTGTAAACAGCCAGATCTTCCGGGCTGGTTAATACCCCTTGTTTCCCTGTTATTTTTTCAAGTTGAGAGAAGATTTCTGGGTCCATTACTTAACCTCGATTTGCTGTGAGTAAGCTAAATCAAGTAATTGAATCGGATGCATGACTTTCACCTTTAATCCATTTCTCTGAATGCCGGTGGCTAGCTGCATCTGACAACCTGGGCAGCCGGATGCAATAATTTCTGCCCGGGTTGATGCGAGGTTTTCCATTTTTCTGTCCAGTATCCTGGTTGAGGTTTCATAATGGGTGATAAGCTGACTGCCGGCTGCTCCGCAACACCAATCCGCTTCCGGCATTTCAACATAATCTACCCCTATAATCATTTGTAAAATTCCTCTGGGTTCTTTCCACACTTTCTGAGCCCGGCGTAAATGGCAGGGGTCATGATAAGTTACCCGCGCATTTACTGACCCGATTGGCTTTTCCAATGGAATTGACATGAGAAATTCACTGATATCACGGATTTTAGCGCTGAAAGTTCTGGCTTTTTCAGCCCAGTCAAGGTCGTCTGCCAAGAGTTTTCCATAATCTCGCAATTGAGAACCACAGGTAGCACAATCGGTGACAATCACATCCGGATCCTCATTCAGGAACAGATCAATGTTTGTTTTTGCCTGTTCAATAACCAGGTCCAGACGCCCATATCCTGCGGCTGGCATACCACAGCATACAGTCTCACGGGGGGTGATAACGGTGCAGCCATTCCGATTTAGAACCCGCACGCTGGCAGCGCTCTCCTCTGAGAACATCAAACTTTGGGCACAACCAAGGAAAAATCCAACCCGATATTTTGATTCGTTTAATGATTTTGAAATAACTGGTAGTGATTGCCGCAATGGCTGTTTGGGTTGCCTGGGAAGCATATTTTCAAGATCATGCAACTGTTTTGGGAAAAGTTTATTAATCCGGAGTGTATGCACCAACCAACGTAACCCAAGATTTTGATACACTCTTAACGGCCAGGTGGCTTTTTCCATTAAATCCGGGTTGGCAACTACTTTTCCAAATAACCTGTCTTTCCAGGGGGTTGGTTTTACCTGTTCAGCCACATGACGCATTTCCATGGCAATGTCCGCAGGTTTAATGCCGACCGGGCAGATATCATTGCAGGCCAGGCAAGCCAGACACGAGTACATTTTTTCTACCAGATTAGGAGATAGGAGTAATTCGTCTTCCAGGCTTTTTCTTGCCAGCGCCACTCTTCCCCGTGGGGAATCGGTTTCGTTTTTGTATTCCCGATAGGTGGGGCAAACTGCCAGACACAACCCACAGCGTATGCAATTAAGATATTCATTTTCATCAGGAATTTTTATTTTTGGATCAAAAGGCATAATTGGTTTTTACTTTGTTTGTTTTTATTCAAATTCTGATATTTTTACTGGCCGATTTTCATGCAGTGATTTCCAGGCAGCATAGCCTAACACAACAGCTTTGCGACCGTCTTCCCCTGTGGTTGGGGTTGGCAGGTTGTTATTTACACACTCCACAAACTGTCTGACTTCTTCAACATAGCAGGATGCATATCTTTGCATGAAAAAATATGGAAGCTGACCACTTGAAAATCCCTGCTTGTTTCCGGTGGTTACCGTGTTTTCTATTTCATTATCAGCCTTGGCCATCCCTTCCTGACAAAAGACTTCCAATCGTTGATCATAACCATAAACTGCCTGACGACTGTTATCGATTGCGCCGATCGCTCCGTTCTTAAATTTTAAGGTGACGATACTGGTATCCAGATCACCAAAGGAATTAAGTTCGGGATCGATTAATACATTCCCAAGTGCATAGACTTCATCCACCTCTCCAATTTGGAAACGGGCCATATCAAAATCATGGATGGTCATATCCAGAAACATACCGCCTGAGACTTTAAGAAATTCTAGGGAGGGTAATTCCGGGTCACGATTGGTGATGCGTAAAATACAGGGTTTACCAAGATGACCCGCTTGGACAATCTCACGAACTTTTTGAAAACTCTTGTCAAAACGGCGATTAAACCCTACCTGTAATTTAACCCCGGCTGTTTTCACCACCTCCAATGCCTGATCAATACTTTCTAAATCCAGGGCTAAAGGTTTCTCACAAAAGATATGTTTTCCAGCTCTGGCGCAATCAGCGATGATTTCAGCATGGGTATTTGTGCTGGTTGCTATTAATACAGCTTCAATATCATCATCCTGAAGAATTTCATGATAATCCTGAACGACACGATTAATACCAAGTTCACTGGCAACTTTTTTTGCTACCTCCAGGCGAATATCACAGATTGCGGAGAGATCGGCTTGCGGGATATTTTGAACAAGATTGGCAACATGGACACTCCCCATTCTGCCTGTTCCGATAATTGCTATGTTAACTTTTGGTTTCATTAAATTATTCCTGACTTTGGAACTGCTGAAAGTTAATTGATAAGAGAAAAACTAATTTTATAACTTTTTTGTCAATCTTATTACCAAATTCCTTTCAACAGCTCCATTTTTAGCCGAACCTCTTAAGGTTTCATGACAATTTTCATGGCTTTCTTTGGAATTCTCTCCAGAGTTTTGAGATCCAGACCCAGATCTTCAAAAGCAGTAATTCCTTCTTCAAGAGGGATCACCTTCGTAAAGAAATTGCTCATATCAATACGATTTTCCCGGAAAATGCGAATTGAAGGTGCCATTGTATTTTGTCCTAAATACAAACCGATGATTTTCGTAGCCCAACGGGTGATTTCATTTGGTACTACGGTAGCAGTAATACTGGAATCCATTCCGAAGGGGAGGATTCTACCACCAGGAGTTACGCATTTTAGAGCCTGTTCCAGCCCATTCCCAGTTGCCTCGATAACAATGTCTGCTTTACGGCCGTAGGTAAAATCTGAAATCATCGTGGGTATATCGACTTCGTTCGGATTCCAGACGGTTAAACCACATTTTTTGGCAACTTCAATGCGGTAAGGGTCAATTTCAGTGACAGCACATTTAACGGCGATATTCTTACAGAATTGACCAAACAAATAACCAATGGGCCCAAACCCAATTACCATTGCATATTCGTAAGGCAGCATTTGCAGATAATTCATGCCATTGACAACGGTTGCCAATGTTTCAACCTGGGTAGCCAGAACATCATCAATCATATCCGGAACAACATAACATTGTTTTTCAGGTACCAAACAATATTCGGCATAGCCTCCATCACGCATAACGCCTAGGGTGCTGGTTTTTATTTCTACACATTGGCTGGTGAGGCCATTACGGCAAAAATCACAAAAACCACAGCGGATGTTATTATCAACTGCCACCCGGTCACCAATTTTCATATGATGGACATGGGAGCCAATCTCCACAACCTCACCACAAAATTCATGCCCCAGAACGGTATCAGGTCTAAAATGATGTTTTCCTTCCACAATTTTTACATCACTGCCACAGATACCGACCGCTTTGATTTTTAGTAATACATCATCAGGATTTTTCACGTGGGGGATAGGGCGATCTTCGAATACAATCTTACCGACATCTTTCATTACCAGTGCTTTCATTTTTTCCATTTTACAACTCCTTTTGCACACGTGTGCATTGATTTTAAAAAAATATCTTTTTGATTAGGTGAATTTTGGAAAAATTTATCTCTGAATACGGGCAGACCCTCCTTTTGCAAATGCTCTTACCTGATCAACAGTTGCCATGGTTGTGTCGCCTGGAAAAGTGGTCAGCAAAGCTCCATGAGCCCACCCTAAATTAACCGCTTCCTGTTCAGGTTCTCCAGTTAACAAACCAAAAAATAAGCCAGAAGCGAAACCATCTCCACCGCCGACACGATCATACACATGCAGTTCGGTGGTGGGAGATTGGTAAGCTTTCCCATTAATCCAGGCAATTGCACCCCAGCTATGGTGGTTGGTAGAGTGAACTTCCCGCAAAGTCGTGGCAATCACTTTGATTTGTGGGTATAGCCTGGTTGTTTCCGCAATCATCCCCAGGAATACACTCGGGTCTAATTTAGAGCCAGACGTAACCTCCGGGCCTTTAATTCCCAGTCCTAATTGCAGGTCTTCTTCATTTCCAACAACAACATCTACATATTGCATAATTTTTCGCACTACGGATTGGGCTTTTTCCTGCCCGCCCCAAATATTCCAAAGTTTTACACGGTAATTTAAATCAAAGGAAACAATTGCTCCGGATGCTTTGGCAGCCTGCATGGCTTCAATAATCACATCTCCGGTTGACTCTGATAAAGCAGCAAAAATACCGCCACTATGAAACCAACGTACACCGGAGGAGAATATTTCTTTCCAATTAAAATCTCCTGGTTTTAGATAGGATGCCGCTTCGTTACAGCGATTGTAAAAAACAACAGGTGCGCGGATACCAAACCCCTGGTCACTATAAACTGTAGCCATATTGGGACCGTTGACCCCATTATGTGTGAAGTGTTTGTAGTATGGTTTAACCCCCATAGCCTTAACCCGCTCGGCGATTAAATCCCCAATGGGATAGTTGACCATAGCGGTTGCAACAGCGGTTCTAAGTTGAAAACAATCTGCCAGATTTGCGGCACAATTGAATTCCCCGCCGCTTACGTGAATCTGACATTGAGTTGCTTTTCGAAATGGAACCGGACCTGGATCAAGCCGGTGAACCAAAGCTCCCAGCGAAAGGAAGTCTAAAGCAGCATCTGTTTTTATCTCTATACCGTAAGACATATTACTACTCCTCAATCCAATGTGTATGAAAAATACCTTCCCGATCAATACGCCGGTAGGTGTGTGCCCCGAAATAATCTCGTTGAGCCTGGGTTAAATTTGCTGGCAGCCTTTCACTGCGATATGCATCAAAATATGCCAGTGAAGCACTTAATGCTGGAACCGGAATGCCAAGGTCCACTGCTGTTTTTACGATGAAGCGTAAATCAGCTTGTTTGCTTTCCAACGCTTCTTTGAAAAACTCATCCAATAGTAAGTTTTCCAATTCAGGGGTGCGATCATAAGCTGCCATAATATCTGCCAGAAGTTCAGCTCGAATGATACAACCTGCTCGCCAGATTTTGGCAATTTCGCCATAACGAAGATGGTAATCATATTCTGCTGAGGCTTGTTTAAGCATGCCCATTCCTTGAGCGTACGAGGTAATTTTGCTGGCATATAAAGCGTTTTCAGCGGCTAGAATTAATTGTTGACGATCTCCTTTAAAAACATTTTGTGGCCCAGAGAGGATTTTTGATGCAGCTACTCGTTCAGCCTTTAGCGCTGAAACAATTCTACCGAAAAGGGCGGCCTGGATGGTTGGCACCGGTGAGCCTATATCTAACGCATTTTGACCAGTCCACTTTCCAGTCCCTTTTTGTTGAGCTTCATCCAGAATTACATCCACCAGCGGATTACCAGTCTCCGGATCAATTTTATTGAAGATGTCTGCCGTAATTTCTATTAAATAAGACTTGAGAATTCCTTGATTCCAACGTGAAAAAATATCATGCAATTCTCTGGCTTCTAAATTTAATCCCCGATGTAAAATATCGTAGACTTCCCCGATCAATTGCATATCCCCATATTCAATCCCATTGTGCACCATCTTGACATAGTGCCCGGCACCTCTGGGACCAATATATTCCACACATGGCTGTCCGTCCGCGGCTTTGGCTGCAATAGCGTAGAGTATTGGAGCTAAGGCATCCCAAGCTTCCCGTTGACCGCCCGGCATGATGGAAGGTCCCCATTTCGCACCTTCTTCTCCGCCAGAAACACCTGCTCCAACGAAATTGAGACCATCAGCTTCTAATTCTCTGGCTCTACGCTCCGTATCCAGGAAGAAAGAATTACCGCCGTCAATGAGGATGTCACCTTTTTCCAGGTATGGTTTAATCTGTTGAATGGCAGAATCCACAGGCTTCCCGGCAGGTACCATCATCAGAATTCGACGAGGTTTCTCCAAAACTGCGATCATGTCTGGAATTTTGTCTAATGTGATAATTTGTTTTCCTTTGGCTTCGCCTTCCAAAAATGACTTCATTTTTTCAGTATCCAAATCAAAGCCGGCAACTGGAAACCCATTTCGCTCCATATTTAATGCTAGATTTTGTCCCATCACCCCTAATCCAACAATCCCTATTTTATATTTCATAGATCACCTTCCGAAATTTTTATTGATTGTAGCATTTTTGAGACGATAAAGCATTTCTCCTGCACGAGGTATGACCAGGATTCCTTGATCTTCTTTATTCAAATAATTGTCTAGGTTAACTGTTTTTGGATCCAGATACCCTAATCCGATTTTCTCACACCGCTCTTTTGATATGCCGGTTGCTAGTGTTACCTGAATCCGCAGCCTTTCGATTTTTGTGACCGGATCATAAATTCCCAAACCCCGTAAATGCGTAGAATGTGCCAGAACGCCCCAGGGATAGTGTTTGAATTGTGCCCACTGCTTGGCGAAATAATCACGGCAATGATAGCCTATTTCATCCAATATCTTTCCGTGAGTATAGCTAACTTCGGTGATATGGGGGGCGTAAATTATTACCTCCCCATCATCAGCAATGACAGGTTCCATTTTGTACATTCCTTTTGCCGCAGTCCAGATATCATCATAAAGCGTGGGCATAATGGAGAGAACTTTTTTATAAGGGGCTTCGACATAATGGATATGTACCTGTGCAGATAAGTGCGAAGCTGCTTCCCAAGACTCCTGAGCTGTACCGTAATAGAGACCGTGGATACCTTCGTGAGTGACCACTAAACCAAAGCATGTTACCGGCTGTTTAATAAAGGCAGCGGCTTTATCGATAATGGCGCGCACCGGGGTGTATCCGGCCCCAATAATTTCATAATTGGTGATAAGCGCTCCTAACCAATGCGTGAAATTAATAATTTCCGCCCCTGCAATTCCAGGGAAGAAATATTTGTTTCCACCTGAAAAACCTACCACCTCATGTGGAAATACAGGTCCGCAAACAATAATATGATCATATTCAAGTATCATTTTATTCAATCGCACCGGGACTTCCATCGTCAGTAACCCGTTGCTGGTTTGGTTTACTTCTTCGGCCGTGATGGTACCAATTTGGGTAAAGGTTTCTTTCTTGTTCCAAAGATGATTGTACACATGGCTGAAACCAGCTTTTCCATCCACTACGGGTCTGCCCACTAATTTGCTGAGCTGCGCGTCAGTCATGGGTTGGTGAGTGCCTAATGCCACCAGATAATCCAATTTGGTAACCCGATTTTGAAGGTATTTTTCAAATAGACTAAACATCAACCCCATGGGCATGGTGCGGGTTCCATCAGGGATCAGCACCAAGACTGACTTACCATCCAGATCGGAATTTTCAAATGCCTGCCTGACAATATTTTCAACTTCGGTATCACTTAATTTTTTATTCGAATCACCAGCTCCAATTACCATCTTTACACTCCACTAAAGGCTGAGAAACCACCATCTACCGGTACAACAATTCCGGTCACAAATTCCGAAGCTGATGATACCAACCAAAGCACTGTTCCTAACAAATCTTCAGGGTTACCAAAACGTCCCATCGGGGTATGGTTAATAATTGATTTTCCCCGAGCGGTAAGATTTCCTGATTCCTTATCAGTTAATAAAAATCGATTTTGTTCAGTAAGAAAGAATCCGGGTGCGATGGCATTGACTCGTATGTTAGGAGAATATTCCTGTGCCATATGAACAGCCAACCATTGGGTGAAGTTGCTCACCGCAGCTTTCGCCGCAGAGTATGCCGGGATGCGGGTGAGAGGTCGAAAAGCGTTCATAGAAGAGATATTTAAGATCACACCGGATTGTTGTTCAGCCATAATTTTTCCGAATACCTGACTGGGTAGAATTGTGCCTAATAGATTCAAATCAAATACCCATTGAAATGCATCAACCGGCAAATCAAAAAAGCGCAAATCTTGACTGGTAGTTGCCTGAGGTTTATTTCCACCGGCACCGTTGATCAAAATGTCAATATGACCATATTTTTCAATGACCCAACCTGCCACTTTTTCTAGGTCCCTTTTTTCATTTACGTTACACCCAAAGCCAATCGCTGAAAAGCCCTCCCTTTGTATTTCTTCTGCGAGGTTTTGAGCTTTTTCTTTATGTAAACTGATAATTATTACTGTTACACCAGCTTTAGCTAATGATTTGCAAATCGATTCACCCAGAACGCCTGATCCGCCTGTAATTACAGCTACCTTTTTATCCAGGTTGAATGAGTGAATAACAGAACTTGAATCCATGATTTCCTCGCTATGAATTTTCTAATATAAAAGGTCTCAAATGGCGCCAAAAGTGTTTTTCAAGATTTTGAGCATAATCTTCAGGGTGTTCACGTAATATTTGCATTAAATAATCATAAAACACGAATTTTCCTTCATTATTTTTTTCTTTAAGAACCGATCCAAAGGTAACATGGAGGATTTCACGCGCATTGAAATCATCCAGGATTTTGGACACTTGGTAACCCTTTGAAACTTCTGGCGCGAGTGGTACCTGAGCAGAGACATGATAACTAATTTTATCATTTTCATAATGATCTTTACTGAACGAGTAAATATCCATAAAGAATTTTGAATCGATTTCTGCAATTGTTCGTAGGGCTTCTAAATAACTGGTGCCAGCCGTTTTCAGATGCACCAGCCCCTGAGTTGCTTTGGCTGCCAGTGGATAAATACTGAATTTATCGGATCCGGAATGGAGACTTAATTTATATGGCCCAAAATGTCGAGCGATGGATGCATGTCCAACCACATCGGTTTCAAAGATAGAAAGATCACCGATATAGTCCACCCCTTTTTCAAAACGGCCAACAAAACGGGGTGCCAAACTAACCCACTCAACTCCCAGCCGTTTTAATTCATGGGCTATGTAGATATGTTCTGCATGGGATGTTGGAAAATCGGTCTCATCAACGGATACTTCCAACTCAAATGGTCGCAATCCGGCTTTCAACTTCAAATACTGATACATTTGAACGACGTGCCAGACCGCTTTGCCATACTTTGCCATTGATTTCAACAAGGTGGGTTCATCAAACGTGACACATAATTGATCAGCAGCAAAGGTTTGGTTCAATAAAGAAGAATAGGCTGTCTTAATTTCAGCCGGTAAGTCTTTCATAAATTTACGTAAAGTTTGAGTGCTGGCTTGCTCTGTCAAATTATTTACATGTTCACCCGGGTCGATGGTAAAAAAGGTAAACCCAGCTGCCAGACACACATCAATATCCTGGAAAGTTTTCAAATGGTCAGCATCGGCGCCAAAACCATCTTGCCATTTTTCTTCCAGAATCCCCCAGATTGCATCATCCATTACCTGTTGGGGTGAGCGTCCGGTCCGCAAATTCTCCCGGATGGATTGTTGAGCTAGAATGGGTGCGATCGTCCCATTCGTTTTTCGAACGGCGCGGATATGTCCGGGGGTGGCTAACCCCAGACGATCTCCCATACCAGCGGAGGTTTTCAATCCCAGACAATGGGGGTTTAACCAATCAATTTGAGTGCGCAAAATAGCTGCATTTTCTGTTGTATAAGGGGCAATTATTAATTGATAATCACCTGTTAATTTTCTTTCACCATAAAATGATTCAAGCGTTTGGGCGCCTTTTGGAGCCAACATAAATAAAAATCGTTCTTCGCCTGAATAACCGACACCGTATTCAACCTGCTTATGATTGAATACCGATTTTGAATTTAATCTATAGTTTTTATTTTTAGATAGAATTTCGCTAAGATTGTTGTAATTATTCATATGATTCTTTGTTCTCTATTTTCGGTGAAGACGTTGAATTACGGACCAATAAATTTCCTTTCAAAACCTTTTCGCGATTTACCTGGATGGAATGATCCGTTTTTTGATTGAGAAGGTCCAGCAATAGCTCTGCAGCTTCATTCCCGATGGAGTATTTCGGCTGGTCTAAGGTTGTGAGCGGTGGAGAAGTGTATGCAGAGAATGTGATGTTATCAAAGCCAGTGACTGAAAGATCTTCAGGCACACGGATGTTCTGCTCTCTACAGGCTTGTAGGACACCTATCGCGACCATATCATTAAAGCAAATAATGGCTGTAGGTGAGGCGGACCGCCGCATAAAATAATTCAGACCGATCTTGCCAAGTTCTGGATCACTCCCGTCAACCTCGAAAAAATACTCGGCTGGAACTTGCAAACCAGCTTTCTTCATTTCTTTTTTGAAACCAGACAGGCGGTCGGATGAGGTGCGTCCGGATCGTGAGTTCCCCAGATACGCGATTTTTTCATGTCCTAAATCAAGCAAATGGCGTGTAATTTGCTGGCTGCCATCGACATCGTCGTGATAAATCGAGTAGTCAAAATTCTCCTGTGCCTTATAGTTCACAACCACCACCGGAAAACCCACGGCTAACAACTGACGACCTTTGTCCGCACTGAATGAAGAAGAGCAGATAATGACGCCATCTGTGCGTTGTTCCATCATGGTCTGTACAATTCGCTGTTCCCGCTCAGGATCATATTGAGAAGAAGCGATAAACAAGCTATATCCGGCGGCTTGGGCAGCATCTTCAATTCCAAACAGAATTTCACTAAAGAAAGGATCATCGATACTATTAACAATCACCCCAATTACCTTGGTTTGGTTGGTTTTCAAACTGCGGGCAGCAGCATGGGGTTGGTAACCCATTTCTTTGGCTGCCTTGCGGATTCTTCTTGTCGTTTCTTCAGAAATTAAAGAGTTCCCACTTAGTGCCCTAGAAACGGTTGAATGGGAGACGCCAGTTTGTTTTGCGATATCTTTGATAGTGATTGACATTTGGAGTGCTTTCCGCACACGTGTGCATTTGATAAAAATAGTTTAAGCAATTCAGGAAGAAAAGTCAAGATATTATTGCAAGAATACTTGCAAATCTGACAATAATGTTATATATTATTCATATTGAAAGTTAACTTTCAATAATAAATTTTCTGCAAGTAAATTAATTTCTTTCTGGGAGTATATATGAATCCGAATATTGACGCGATTTTTTTGGATGTCGGCAATACTTTACGTATTGTAATCAAAGACCCTGAATTTTCTCAGGCAGCTAAACAGCAAATGCTAGATCTTCTGGATGTGAAAGAATCGCCGGAAGTTTTTTTTGATAAATTGAATTTGCGCTGGAAAGCTCATCGAAAACGCTGTAAAGAAACGCTTGTTGAAGCGTCGGAAAAGGATTTGTGGATGGTGCATATGTTACCGGATTATCCCAGAGAAAAAGTTGAGCCTATTACTGGAAAACTAACGCGCCTCTGGAGAGATAAAGATGGAAGGAGAGTGCCGAGATCAGATGTTAAAGATACGATCATTGAACTTCATCGCCGCGGTTATCAATTAGGCATCATCGCGAATACGATTACTGAAACCGAAATCCCGGATTGGATGGCTGAAGATCAAGTGACAGATTACTTTAAAACAGTTATTCTTTCGTCCAAAGTGGCATTACGGAAACCAAATCCTGAAATTTATTGGCTGGCTGCCAGGGAAATTGGAGTTGAATCAGCGAAATGCGCATACGTCGGAGATAACCCGGTCAGGGATGTAGAAGGAACCCAGGCAGCCGGATATGGCATGATGATATTGATAAATGAACCGGACACATTGAAGAAAGAACCGCCTACTGGAGAATTTACACCGGATTTTAAAATTGACAGTATCAGTGAGTTGCTGGAAATTTTTCCAGACCGCTCCTGATTTTTTGGTTTGAAAAATTAAAGATCGAAAAGCAATAAAAGGATGGAAAAATGACAGATAAATTGTCATCTTTTGGGGGAATCCTATTAGCACAAAAAGTTAATGAAGCCTATTCCGAGGGCCAAACAGATTATTCTTTGGAACCATTTGTGCGGGTCGACCAGGCGGGTCAGCCTTTAGGTAGAATTAAGCAAGGAGACTCGGTTGTTTTTTGTTGCCGGCGTGGTGAACGTGAGATTGAACTGACTGAAGCTTTTACTGATCCCGACTTTTCACATTTCTCACGCAATCGCATACCTGATTTGGATTTTGTGATCCTGACTCTTTACCACGAAAAGTTCAAAGACTTGCCGGTTGCATTTGCACCTTCGAAAGTTGAAAACACCCTGGGGGAGGTAATAAGCAAGGCAGGATTAACCCAATTCCGTTGTGCAGAGTCGGAAAAATTTGCTCATGTCACTTTCTTTTTAAATGGTGGGCATAATCAACCGTTTCCGGGTGAGAATGATGTTCGTATCCCTTCGCCTAGAGGTATTCCTTTTGACCAGGTACCGGAATTAAGTCTTCCTCAGGTAACCCGGGAAGTAATTCGAGGGCTGTCTTTAAGGTTTCCCTTTGTGGTTACGAACTTCGCCAATGGAGATGTGATTGGGCATACATCCAACCGTGAGGCAAAGATTAAATGTGCAGAAATTATTGATTCCCATTTGGGTCAGGTAGTTGAAGAAGCCAGAAAAAACGACTATGTGATCCTCATTACTGCAGATCATGGCAACATTGAAGAGTTATTGACTCCTGAAGGAAAACCTCACGTTGCCCATACAACCAACTTGGTTCCTTTCCTGGTGATTGATGGGCAGAAAGAGAGAGCTATCCGGGCTAATTCAGGAAGTTTAGAGGATATTGCCCCAACTATTTTGAATATACTCAACATTCCAAAACCAGCCATTATGACAGGTAAGAATTTAATCACGGATTTTGATTTCGGAAAAAAGCGAAATGTCCTTCTTATCATTTTGGATGGTTGGGGAGAGGGACAACCAGACGATAATAACCCAGTATTCCTGGCATCAACACCAGTGTGGGATCGATTAAAAAAAACGAATTTGTCATCTTTCCTGCGTGCTTCCGGAGAAGCGGTTGGTTTACAAGCAGGCAAGCCTGGAAATTCCGAAGCAGGCCACATGAATATTGGCGCTGGGAGAATTGTCCTGCAGGATGATGTTCGCCTTGATCGGGCGATGCAGGATGGTTCTTTCTATGCAAATTCGGTATTTCAGGATGCAATTCAGCATTGTAAAAATAATCAATCTGCACTGCACTTAATCGGGTTATTAACTGAAAAAAGCTCACATGGGTCGATTGATTACCCATTGGCAGTGTTGAAAATTGCAAAGAAAAATGGGCTTAACCAGGTTTTTCTTCATCTCATACTGGATGGTCGCAGCACCGAACCAGGTAGTGCTCCGGTATTGTTGCATAAATTAGAAACTCGCATGGCAGAAATAGGAATTGGAGAAATAGTCACGGCTGTTGGACGAGGAATTGCTTTGGATCGCGATGGCAATTACAGCAAAATTAAGAAAGCGTATGATGCACTCGTTTCTGGAATTGGGGAACAATATACAGGATAAGCTGGTATGGAAAATAAAAATGGTTTGAACGATAACAATACTTTTGCTGAAGTGCTTTATATCAAAATGGTATCTATCAACCCTGGGCTTGCTGATTTGGAACTGTACGAGTTTCAATATTTATTGAAAAACATTACCCCCGAATTGGGTTGGGAAAATTTAAAAATAATCCCGATGAAGGATTTAGAAAAACTGAGCCAGGATGAAAACACATTTCTGGGCATTCAATTAAACCCTGTTAAAAGGGAAAAAATTATTCTCGATGAAAAAATTCTGTGCTTAGATCAGATCTTGATGTTTGGGTTGGTGAAGGAAGAATATCCAATCGAGTGGGTGAACGATCATTTTTATTTCGATATCCGTTCGTTTTGCTTCTTTTTCAGAACAAAGTATTTTAGCCCAGAGACGCTCAAACATTTTGGTAACCAACCATTGTTTGCTTTTGACCAGAAACAAATTCAATTTGATCATGTTCAGGAAATTGGTTATAAAGAATTTAAAAACGCCAATCAGGAAATTGACCAGGCTTTAATAAAAATTCTTAATCAGGTGCTAACAGTTAAAGGTTCTCCATTGTTAATCACATTGGCTGGGCCAACTGGGTCCGGAAAAACAGAAATCACCGAAAGAATTCACAATTATTTTGCAATGAACAATCAACGATTGACAACAATTGAAATGGATAATTTTTACAAAGATCGAGAATTTCGAGATGGCAAACCATATGGTCCTCATGTAATTCATTACGATCTATTTATAAAAGCTATGCAAGATATTTTAGCAGGTAAATCCATTGATATTCCGAGCTATGATTTTTATCAGGCACTCTCCAGTCATGACCTGGATGGCAACCTCCGGGATGGAAAAACATCCATTCATATTGAGCCGGCTGACATCATCTTCCTGGAAGGGAACTTTCCATTTTACTTGCCTGACTTTGACAAGCTGATTGGGTTAAGAATCGTGTACTTAACTGATGACCCGATTCGATTAAAAAGAAAATGGCGCAGGGATATTGATTATCGTAAAAAGTACGATCCGGTCGGATTTGTTAATCGGTTTTTCCGTACACAATTTTTGCGGGCGAAAGAGATTTATGTGCCACTTATGAAAGTAAGCGATCTGGTTGTAGATACAACTGCTGCAAAATTATGGCTTACACCGGAATTGGCAAATGAAATTCATATTTCAGAAAAGGTTGCCAGGTAAAAAAATGGACTCCATGATGCGTTCAAATTTGACAAATGAAGAGAAATTAATTGTTCAAGATTCCGAACTATTCGCGCAAGTTCTATTCGGTAAAATGAAACAAATTACCCCAGCTATTCAAAACATGGAACTATTTGAATTCAAATACGCTCTTGAAAACCTGGTCCCGAAATCAGGTTGGGAGACAATCAATTTAGAAGATCCTGAAATAATCGAAAAGCGGGTAAATGACGATGCCTTCTATTTTTCAATTTTGTTAAAACCGGTTAGAAATGGAAAAAAAGTTTTGGATGATCAGGTTCTTAACCTTTCACAGCAAATCCTTCTGGGTTTGGCTTTGAACGTTTATTCCACTGAGTGGGTTCTTGAACATTTTTATTTTGATATTCGTGGCTTTTATTTCCTTCATAAAACCCGTTATTTTGATCAAGAAATTATAAATTGGTTAGGCGGAAAGCCTTTTGTAGCATATGAACAAAAACAAAAAGAATTTCAGAAGCTATTTGATGTAGGTTATAAAATTTTCAAAGAAGCAAACCGGTCAGTTGATGAATTTCTAATCCGTTTGATGAATGAAATCATCAAACAGCACTCAAAACCGCTCCTTATTGCTTTGGCAGGGCAAACAGCAGCCGGGAAAACTGAAATTGTCTCGCGTTTGACAAATGTCTTCAAAGAGCAAGGTTTATCTGTAACTTCGCTGGAGATTGATCACTTTCTGACCGATCGGGAAGAAAGAGAATTAAAAGGAATAGATTCGCTGGGTAAAGAAGCTTTTCATTTTGATCTTTTTATTCGGGCACTGGAAGCTTTACGTAAGGGGAAAGTAACCAAAATTCCGGAATATGATTTTATTGAGGCGGTTTCTAGCCATACAACCGATGGAAAATTAAAACCCGGAAAAATAATGCTTACGGTATTCCCTGCAGATGTTATTTTTATTGAAGGAAATTTCCCTTTTCTATATTCGGAGGTGGCAAAAATCATTGATATCAAAATTATGTACCTGACAGATGACGCAATCCGATTGAAACGCAAATGGAAAAGAGACGTGGATTATCGCAAAAAGTATGAATTAACCTATTTCATGAACCGTTATTTTAGGGAGCAATTCTTAATGGCAGAAAAAGCTTATATACCCCAAATGAAGAAATGTGATATTTTGGTTGATACTACAGAAGCTAAAGTCTGGATAGCTCCTCCATTTCAAAAGAAGTTTAACTTATCTGAAAATAAACATTCTTAATCTTAAAATTTGAAAGAAATATTGCAATTCAATTTTTTTTGTTGTACAATATTTCAAATGAAAGTTAATTTTCATTATCTTTAATTTTGTCCCCTTTAATAATTTCATAAATGAGGTAATTGTGAATAATGGGAAATCGGTTCCAGCTCTTGATATTGGTTTAATCATTGGGGAAAAATTTTCTTCCCTCACCAAAAGCGAGAAACGAATAGCCAACTTTATTCGAAAAAACCAGGAAGAATCTGCATTTCTCTCTGCTGGAGAAATTGCCAAACGTCTAAACCTCAGCGAAGCTACATTGGTTCGTTTTGCGCGTACTTTGGGGTTTGTGAGTTATCCATCCATGCGTTCCGTTCTCCAAAATAATTTTAGACAAAGGGTAACCCACTCAAGTAGAATTCGTGGAAGATTGGATCATCTAAAGGAATCTGGCAATCTTTTTGATAAATTAGCTATTACAGAAATAGATTTTTTATCTCAAGCGATTGATACGATTGATCATAACGCCATGAACAAGGCGATTTCTTTAATCAAGGACCATCAACGAATCTTTGTCTTTGGGTTAGGTCCGTCCGTTTCTCTGGTGGATTTAATGGAAATACGTCTCAGAAGATTTGGCAAAGATGTCATACCCATTACATCTTCAGGTAGAGAAGTGGTTGAATCATTACTATCACTTACTGACCAAGATTTATTATTCGTAATTTGCTTTTTTGATCTCAACCCAGCCTTAAACCTTGTGCTTGAATATGGAGCAGAAGTTGGTTGCCCGATTATTTTATTAACCGATACATTGGAAACGATCTTAAATGGAAAGTCAGATGTTACTCTGGCAGCCAGACGAGGACCAATTGGTGAGTTTCATTCTTTGGTAGTCCCAATGACAGTCATCAACGCGCTTTTATTGTCGATTGCAGGCACTACTCAAGAGAGTGTGATGGCATCCTTGGACAAGCTCGATAATTTACGCTCTCGTTTTTATTCTTTGAACTCAACCAACAACCCATGAAAAAATCATTTTCAATTTTATCCATCATTAGTCAAGTGGAAAAGAAAGAAAAATAGGATCAATACACTGACATGAAGGAGAGGTAAATGACTAATGTAAACAGATTTTCTGGTGATAAAAAGCAATTGTGGATTGCACGTTTACGGCGAATTTTTCAATGGTTATCATCTCCGCACGTAATTCTCTCTTTTATCATGCTGGCTGTGATGATTTATATGGTCATCATTCCCTTATATCGAATGGTGTCCACGACCTTTACAGTTCAGGATATTGATTTGAGAGTAATCAGAGATGCAGAGGTAGGAGATTTTACTTTTTATCACTGGGTTCGTATGCTGTCAGGGAAAATTGCCAAAATTATGACCTATGAGCCATTGATGCATTCCCTGGTGGTATCGGTAGGCGCCACATTGCTTGCGCTCGTCATTGGCGGATTAATGGCCTGGCTGGTTGTGCGAACAGATATACCCGGCAGAGAGCTCATTCATCTTTTAGCAACAGTGCCCTACATCATGCCATCCTGGACAATCGCTATGGCCTGGCTGGTTATGTTTAAAAATAGAACTTCAGGAGGTGCACCGGGGCTGTTAGAATTTTTTCTGCAAAGACCAACACCGGACTGGTTGGCTTACGGGCCAGTTCCGATTATTTTCGCCAGCGGATTGCATTATTACACTTTCTTCTTCCTTTTTGTTTCAGCCGCTTTATTATCCATCGATTCTTCGTTGGAAGAAGCGGGTGAACTGGCAGGCGCCGGAAAATGGAGAATCATGCGGAAAATCACATTCCCATTGGTGATCCCTGCCATTGCTTCAGGTGTTATTATGACATTCTCAAAGACAATGGGAACTTTTGGCGGACCAAATGTGTTAGGGGTTCCAGTGCGGTACTATACCCTGGCAACAATGTTACGATCCAATACTGGAATCGGCAATTATGGAGATGGTTTCGTACTAGCAATCGTTTTAATCCTTTTTGCTATGACAACCATTTTGTTGAATCAAAAATTAATTGGGACGCGGAAAAGCTACGAAACTATTGGTGGGCGCGGTTTTATGGCCCAAAAGGTTAAACTTCGTAACTTCAAACCCATTATCACAGTACTGGTCATCATATTCCAATTTATTATTGCAGTTTTACCTTTGGTATTGCTGACCTGGTCAACATTTATGTTGCGTAAAGGTGATTACAGCTTAAACAATTTCACATTGGCTCATTGGATTGGAAAAGGTGATTTATCGATCAATAGTGGTGAACCTGGAGTTTTATTAAATGAAAAGATCTATTTAGGAGCCTGGAATTCTATTCGATTGTCATTGTGGACAGCTTTTTTCACTGCATTTTTTGGTGTAATCCTGGGATACTCAATCGTAAAGGGAAGGGGGACCAGATTATCAAAGTGGGTCGAGCAAATGGCGTTTATTCCATACGTTATTCCTGGTATTGCATTTGGAGCAGTTTATATATCTATGTTTACAAAGCCCGTCGGTCCTATACCGGCTTTGTACGGTACATTTGCTTTATTGGTGGTGGTTTCAGTTGCAAAACATATCCCTTATTCTTCTCGTAGTGGCGTGTCGGCCATGTTACAGGTTGGAAAAGAACTGGAGGAAGCAGCCGCGATTGCTGGTGCTAATCCCTGGCAACGATTTAAACGCATCATCTTTCCTCTAACGAGTACCGGCTTTGTCTCAGGTTTTTTGTTAACTTTTATTACGACAATGCGCGAATTATCCCTGATTATTTTACTGGTTACGCCTTCCACTGCAGTGTTAGCCAGTATGACGATGCGTTATATTGAAAATGGAAACGATCAGCAAGCCAATGCAGTAATCATCATCTTAATTGTATTAGTCCTGCTTGGGAATTTTATTATCAGCCGATTCCGGGGTGGCAGCTTGAAAAAAGGCCTGGGAATGTAATAGAGGAGTTTATGGAGACACCAATCATTATTAATCATTTAACCAAAAAATTTGGTGATGTTGTTGCAGTCAACGATGTGAGTCTCACGATCGAACCGGGTACATTTTTGACATTGTTAGGCCCCTCAGGATGTGGGAAAACAACTTTACTCCGCTGTATCTCCGGTTTGGAAGATCCGGATGATGGAGAGATTATTATTGGAGATAAGCTGGTTTATTCTCGAAAAAGGGGTATCTCACTTCCACCTGGTAAACGAGATTTGGGGCTTGTTTTTCAAAATTACGCCTTGTGGCCTCATATGACAGTTTACAAAAATATTACCTTTGCCCTTGAAATGATGAAAATGTCTAAACAGGATATGGACAAACGCGTGAAGGAATCATTGGCAGAAGTTCATATGGAAGGATATGAAGATCGCTATCCTCGGGAAATGAGTGGTGGCCAACAACAACGAATCGCACTGGCTCGTATGCTGGCTTATCGACCAAGAATTTTTTTGATGGACGAACCTCTTTCAAATTTGGATGCACGCTTGAGAATGGATATGCGTTCTGAATTAAAAAGGTTGCATCGCGTTTCGGGAGCTACGACCATCTATGTGACTCATGACCAATTAGAAGCGATGACGATGTCTACAAAAATTGCGGTAATGAAACTGGGTGTGATCCAACAAATTGATACGCCAGACAAAATCTATCATTATCCGCAAAATATCTTTATTGCTGACTTCATTGGTAATCCGAAAATTAATTTATTAGATGGTCAAATTGTTACAAATAATCAAGTTAAGGTTGGAAACTTTAAAATTCCAGCAATGACGTTTGATAAATCTGGTGAGGTGATGGTAGGCCTACGCCCAGAAGATATTAATATTTCTATTGAACCGATTGAAGACGGTGTAGAGTTCGATGCTTATTCCGTGCTTCCCGCAGGAGCGGACACGACGATCATCGCTCGTAAGGAAAATATAGAACTTACCATCAAAGAAATGGGTGTCAGCAAAATTGAAATGGATCAAAAGATTTGGTTAACTTTCAATCAAGAAGCCGTTAATTTATATGATAAAGAATCTGGAAATCTCATTGGTTGATAAAACCATTATTGTTAAAGAAAAACTATTCAAGGAGGTTGAGAAAAAGAACAACATAAATGAGAAGCCGATTGTTGGCAATGTACAGTTCCACACCAATTAGAAGGAGAAATGGAAATGAAAAAGATTTTTAAGATATTTGTTGTGATCATGCTGATCAGTATGTTAGTTGCATGTGCTAAACCACCGGCACCTGCACCATCAAATCAACCTGCCAAACCAGCCGAGCCGGCTGCACCAGCGTCCCCCAATGAACCAGCGAAACCTGCCGAACCAGCTGCACCTGCAGAACAACCAGCCGCAGAATTAACTCCCAAAGAGCAATGGCTAAAGGATAATGAGTTAGGACCATATGACACTGGTGTTCAGGATTGGGCGGCGATTGAAGAGGCAGCCAAAAAAGAAGGGAAATTGTTAGTATATGCAAACACTTCCAAGATTGAAAAAGCAGCCAAAACTTTTATGGAGCAATATCCAGAAATCAAAGTAGAAGCCTATGATCTTGGTGGTGATGATGTTCGTCAAAAAACCATTGAAGAACAAAAAGCAGGCGCGTTCACTGGAGATGTGTGGGCCAGCAGTGGTGGAGCTGAGTTGGTTGGTAATGTTCTCCCCAAAGAATATGTATGGCGGTTTGTTCCCGATAATCTACTCAGTATTGTTGAAGATCAATACACACACCCATTATTAATGGCAAGGTTGGGAACCTCAGTTTTTGCATACAACTCTGAATTGGAAACCCAATGCCCGATTTCTAATATTTGGGAACTAACGGAACCTGCATGGAAAGGCAGATTCTTCATTGAAGATCCAATGATTGATGCTTCAACCATGAGTAAATTATTGACCTTTATCTCTAAAGTGGACGAAATGAATGCCGCTTATGTTGAATATTATGGAACCCAACCCGTCCTGGAAGCAGATACCCCTGACGTTGGCTGGTTATGGCTGAAGAAATTTACCCAAAATGGGCCAACCCCTGAACCAGGTGGTGATGATGTGGATGCTGCTTTTGCAACTCCTGGTATGAAGGATAGCTACATGGCTTTAACATCCTATTCCAACATGCCGGACGTTTTGGAAGGGAATCTGGCTTTCGAACCATGCTGGGGTCTAAAACCTATGTTGGGTATTCAAAGTCAAAGCTATCTGGGTATTATTAATCAGGCTCCCCATCCCAATGCTGCAAAATTATGGATAAAATTCATGATGTCACCTGACGGACGGAAACCTTGGGCAAAATTTGGGACCTATTTCACAGATTCGACCTATGAGGTTCCTGAAGGACAAAAGACATTGGCAGAAATGCAGACAATGACCTGGTTAATTGATGAGCAATATAGTTATGACAATATGTTGCAAGCCCGTGATTTTTATTTGATCAATTTAGGAAAATAAGTTGCGAGTACTTTTCAGTTAGATTTTGAATTGATTTAAAAAGTTAAGATTTTGATTAGTTAATAAAACTTTTGATGGTTTGAGGTTATTTGATGAGGATTAACACAGTATTCTTTGATATGGGTGGGACAATCGAAACTTTTGGATATACTAAGGAGTTTCGGCTTGAAAATGTCCATGTAATCAAAGATTGTCTGGCAAAAAAATCAATTTTCTTAAGCTGGACAGATGAACAACTGGTTGAGGCAATTACCAAAGGAGCAAAGGATTATTTGCTCTGGAACATGATTTCCCATATTGAACTTAATTCTGCTAATATTTGGTCAAGGTTTTTTCTTCAAGGACAATTATTAACTCCTGAAGAATTAACTCCTATTTCTGAAGAATTGGCATTTCTGTACGAGACAAGATTGTTTTATCGAGCCATACGACCGGAAATACCCGAAGTTTTGAAAAAAATCAAAAAATTAGGGTTCAGAATGGGAATCATTAGCAATACTCAAAGTTTTTCTCAAGTTCCCTTTAGCCTTCAACAATATCAAATTCTTGAATACTTTAATCCAATTATTTTGTCCTCTGAATATGGCTGGCGGAAACCAGATCCAGCAATCTTTTATCATGCTGCTCAAATGGCAGGTCTTCCAACTGGAGCCTGTGTTTATGTAGGTGATAAAATTAATCGTGATATCGTTGGCGCTAAAAGATCTGGTTTCCAGTTGGCCATTCAGATCAAACATGAATACTACGATGGAATTAAGGATGAGGGGGCAATTCCTGATGCCATTATTGATAACATGAAAGAGCTTATTCCTATTCTAGAGCAAGCCACCCAAATCGTGAAACAGACCCCTCAATCTCGGAATAATCAGAAAGTGAAAGCAATTTTTTTTGATGCAGGCGATATTCTCTATCATCGTCCAAAAAAAGATAATTATTTTCAAAAATTTTTACTCGAAAATTCAATTTTCCTAAATTCCGATTTCGAGAAACAAAGGCAACAATTTAAAGAATTAGCTTTTACAGGAAAAATCAGCCAGGCCGATTATTATTTAAATACTATTAAATTATTGGAAATTCAGGATGAAGAGAAATTAGCCGCTGGAATGGAAGCTTTGAGGAAGGACGATGATAATGTTAAGATTATTAAAGGGGTGCCTGCCACTATTCAGAAATTGAAAGAAAAAGGATTTACGCTTGGCATCATCACGGATACGGCGGTTCCAGTCACAAAAAAGTTGAGCTGGTTTGATCAACATGGATTTGGCGGCTTATGGGATGTTTATATTAGTTCAAAAGAAGTGGGGGTGCGCAAACCTAATCCAATCATGTATGAAAAGGCCATCTGCCAGTCTGGTTTCAAGTCAAATGAAACTGCTTTTGTTGGACACAAGAATTCTGAATTGGAAGGGGCACGGGCAAGTGGGATGCACACAATCGCATTTAATTACGACGAAGATGCTGAAGCAGAATTTTTTATTGATCAGTTTGCTGATCTACTCACCTTGCCTATTCTACAAAAATAAACCTAAGTGGAAAGAAGTATATGAGACCATCTATAAGAGCGATTTGTTTTGATGTTGGTGGTACTTTAAGAATTACAAAAAAAAGTAACCTCTATAATCTAGCGAATATCCAGGAAATTCAAGCGATTATTCATGATAAACATGATCCTTTATTTTGGTTGGAAGAATTTAAAAAGCGTGAAAATAAATATCGTATTTGGTCTCGAAAAGTATTAAGAGAAATGACTGAAGTTGACTTATGGCATCACTTTATGTTGCCAGAAGCCCCCTTTGAGATTATCAAGGAAAATGCAATCCGCCTCAATCAATTATGGCGAGAATTAAAGACTAAAGTGATTTTGCCAGATACGGTAGAAGTTATAAAAACACTGAAGCAGAGGGGATACCAGCTTGGAATTATTAGTAATACTACCTCATCTGTAGAAATCCCAAAATTTTTAGAAGAATATGGAATTACGGATCTTTTTACGTGTGTCATTCTCTCAGCAGTACATGGCAGAAGAAAACCCCACCCTAGTTTATTTTTAGACTTTTCAAAATCTGTTGGCGTTTCACCGGCCAATTGTACGTATGTGGGTAATTTGATCAACCGTGATGTTATAGGCGGACGTCAAGCTGGTTACGCTGAAATAATATTAATTAATGCGCATGGTTATTTCGAGGAAGAAGATAAGCCAGTTGATGCGATGTTTGAAGCAGAACCGATCCAGGCAATGCAACCAGATTATCGAATTTCAAAATTATCAGAACTATTAAATATTTATCCGGATCGAAATTCAATCAATAACACTGAAAATGAAATGCCGTATCAACCAAAAACACTTTACGATGTTGCCTTGTCAACAATGTGGCATGTTGGCCAAGCGATTCCATTTAACCAATGTTTTTTGGAAGGAAGCAAGTTAGGCTTCCCGCGCTTTGAATTAAATCATAAAGTGACACCAAAACTTTTCAAAGAATTGGATATGGATAAATTCTATATTTCGTCCGTTCATGATCCCTGCCCGGCAATTTATTCAAGTGATGAGTTAAAAATGAATGATTATTTAATTTCCTCTTTGGATGAAGAAAAGCGGATTAAAGGGGTGGATATTGTAAAACAGACTATTGACACAGCAATCAGGTTGGGATCCAGATCGGTTGTTATTCATCCGGGAATGATTCGGGGAGATTATAATCTCGAAAAAAGGTTGAAGAAATTATTTGAACAGGGCTTACAGGATTCGGATGAATATGAAGCTCTTAAGAACCAGATGATAGCCTTTCGAAATAAAAATGCCGCACCCTATGTAGACCAGGTTTTAAAAAGTGTTTCTGAATTGATTGAATTTGCCAGATCCAGTGGTGTAGAAATTGGTCTCGAGAACCGGTATCACTTCTTCGAAATCCCGGTAATTGAAGAATTGGAATCTTTATTAGACTTGTGTGATGAAGATTGGTATGGGTTTCAATATGATATTGGGCATGCCGAGGTCATGGACAAATTGGGATTTATCAAACATGAAGAATGGCTTAATCGTTTTAGCAAGCGTATAATAGGAGTTCATATTCATGATGTCGTTGAAGTGACGGATCATCAAATGCCAGGAAGCGGAAGCGTAAATTTTAAGAATATCATTCCATATATTCCTGACGGTGCGAATTTGACCATGGAATTAAAGCCAGATTTAAATTTGATTGACTTGAAGAACGCGTTAGAGTATCTGGTTTCAACTGGCATCATATCAAAAATCTGATCACCTGGAGAATTTAAGTTGAAACTTTTTAAAAAGAAGCGTAATGTTTTTATCAAATTAATCCAAGACCAAGCATCATTAACCCTCGAAGGAATGGATTTATTAAAAAAATATTTATTAAAACCGGATGATATCTTGGCTGACCAATTAACAGCAAAAGAGAAACAGGCTGATGAGGCTCGCAGAATTTTAATCGATGAATTAAACCGTACTTTTATCACCCCTTTTGATCGCGAGGATATTTTTGCGCTTTCAAGAGCAATTGATGATGTTCTGGATTATGCCTATAGTACCATGACTGAAATTGTTATTTTTAAAGTTGAACCAACTGATTTCATGGTTAGAATTTGTTCTTTGTTGAGAGATGCTTCCTTTGAAATTTTAACTGCTGTAGAAAGACTTCAGGATCATCCTGGTGTGGCTGCTGAGCATGCCCAACGAGCCAAGGCTTTGGAAAACCGGGTCGAAACAGTTTATCGCGAAGCCCTGGCAGATATGTTTCAGGAAACAGAAGATGCTAAGACTCTGGTCAAGATGATGAAATATCGAGAAGTTTATCGCCATCTCAGTAATGCTGCTGATCGTGGAGATGAAGCAGCTAATGTCTTGGCGGACATTATCGTGAAAACTTACTAGACATTTCTGACCCATGTTTTAATTTACCCTGCTGATATTTTAAAAAAAGACATTATTTGAGAATTCAGCCCAGTAGATCGATTATCGAAAAACCTGGTTGAATTACAAATGAAGAATTTATTTTCATTAAAGAAAGCGATAACGGATAAATATGAATAAATCATACGATGTTATTTATGTGGGCAATTATACAAAAGATACGATTATTACTCCGGATGGTACCAGAGCAGTAGATGGAGGTGGAATGAACTATGCGGCTCATGTTGGAGCTCGCCTGGGAATCAAAGCTGCTGTGATAACCAGATTAGCAAAGGAAGACGACCATGTTGTTAATGTGATTACCGATTCTGGTATCGACTGTTATCCCTTTTATTCAGAAAATTCAACATTAATGACATTAGAATATAAGACGCGAAATCCGGATGAGAGGAATCTTTATGTTAAAGCTGTGGCAGGAACGATTTATGCTGATTTTCTAAATGGTTATACCAGCAAAGTTATCGCTGTAAGCCCCAGTATTAGAGGAGAAATTGAACCGCTATTTTTTTCCAAAATTAGACAACAAATGGATGTTGCTTTAGCGGCGGATGTTCAAGGATACATTCGGGTTTTAAACGGTGAAACATTAACTTACCAACCCTGGCCAGAAATGCAGATGACCTTGCAGAATATCGATTATTTGAAATCGGATGCAGTCGAAGCAGCCTTTTTAACCGGAGAAAAAGATATTGAAAAAGCTGCCCAGGTTTACGCAGAAATGGGAGCAAAAGAAATTATTCTTACCCATGCTGAAGGTGTGCTGATTTTTGCTGAAAATAAATACTACCATTATCCCTGGCATGCCCAATCGATGGACGGAAGAAGTGGTCGGGGGGATACCTGCATGGGATCCTATGTTGCCAAGCGCATTAGTATGCCACCGAAAGAGGCGGGTAAATGGGCTGCAGCCGCGACTAGTTTAAAGGTAGAACGCCTGGGCGTGTTTAATCGCTCGATTCCTGAGGTTGAAGCTTTCATTCAGAAATACTATCAGGATTGATCATCAAAGAAAAATGAGCAATCCGGAAGAGCGCTTATTTACTGTAAAAAAATCATATCCACAAATTTGGAAGAAAATAATTGCTGAGTGGCTAAGCGGTGATGCTGAGGATGCTTTTTGGCTGACTTATTCTGCAAATTATTTATTAAAAACAGCTGGTGTTCGCTGGGCAATCGACCCATATTCTTTATTCACCAGAGTGGGTGGGGGAAGACAGCCAGATTTTAAAAAAGATTTGGTTGCCCTGCAAGCTATTGCGCTGACACATCGACATACGGATCATTTTGATCTTAACCTGATTCAAGCTTTAAGAAAGTCGGCAATTACCTGGGTTATTCCGGAATTTTTAGTCGAACACGTCCTGAATGTTGTTCCCTTAGAAAATAATAAAATCATAATCCCTAGACCGGGCATACCTTTCTGGATTGAAAATCTGAAGATAACTCCATTTAAAGGTCTGCATATCCATGGAGAGCTTGGTGTCCCTTCTATAGGTTATTTGCTTGAATTCAACGGGAAACGATGGTTATTCCCTGGTGATACCCGAACGTATGATTTCTCCCAGCTTTCTGATTTTGGTAAACTTGATGGCGTGGTTGCCCATCTTTGGCTAGGTAAGGGGGAAGCATTGAAATCAATCCCCTCGCAAACCCAGGCTTTTTGTGAATTCTTCTCACAATTTGATGCCAAACAATTGATTATTACACATTTATGTGAGTATGGAAGAGAGCCTGATGAAATGTGGGATATCCATCATTTTCAAATGGTCAAGTCCATCATGCAAGAACATAACCCGAACCTAAAAATTCGAGCTGGTTTAATGAGGGACCGGATAAACCTTTGAGAAAAGCCAGAATTACTTGATAAAATTAGGATAATTAAAATCAATCGAGAGAACTAACCTGACGTAATTAATTTTAGAATAATTGTTACTTTAAATCCAATATTCTTGATGTCAATTAATTAATCATATAGAAATATCCATTAAAAGGAGCATTAATTGCGATCAATACTTAAGAAATATTATACCAATTGGATTTTTTTAACTTTCTTTTTGCTTCTAATCACTACTTTCCTTACATTTACCATTTATGCTTTCCAATTAACTTATTTTCGAGATGATTGGTATTATGTACTCGATTTTTTAAACTCTAATTCGAAAATTTTCCATGAAATGTTTTCAATTGATCGCCCAGCCAGGGGATATATTTTTGAGCTGGCATTTAATTTATTCGGAACAAATCCATTTCCCTTTCATTTAACATTCTCTATTTTAAAATTTTTATCTGGAATTTCGATTTTCTGGTTGGTAAAAACAATCCTACCAAAGCAAAGGATGAAAGCAATTTGGGCTTCTGTTCTCTTTATCTTATATCCTGGTTATTTATGGTGGGTTTCAGGGATTGAATATCTGCCAATGAATTTAAGCGTTTTTCTTCAAGTTATTTCGATTTGCTTCTCGATAGCCACGATTAAAAGTGAATCCAAAATTGAAAGACTTACCTATTTTGTTTTTTCTATCTTAACGGGTTGGGGTTATTTAGCATTGGTCGACTATGCCATAGGAATGGAAATAACAAGGTTTTTGATGATTTATTTATACTTGCGTAATTTCCCCGAACTCTCTGGTTTTAGAAAAAGATTTGCCTGTTTCGTAAGAAAAGCATGGATAAATTTGGCAATTCCATTCGGCTATTTAATTTGGAGATTTTTATTCTTTAAAAATATTCGACCTGATACAGATTTCTCACTACAAATAAATGGTCTATTTCAAAACCCAATTTACATTTTGTTTCAATGGTTTTTTAATTTTTTACGGAGTTTTCTCAATTCCTCGATAAACTCATGGTTTCTTTCACTTTACAATTACTTCTTCAATTTACGAATCAAAGAAATGATTTATATCATGATCATTGCCGGAATAAGTGGAATAATAATTACTCTCTTAATAAATAAAATTTATCGATTAATACAAGCGGATTTTAAAGAAGAAATAGAATTCCCGGGGATGAATTTCGATTCTGAATTTGTTGTTTTGAGTTTTATTTCCATAATTTTTGGAATTTTTCCAATTATCATCACTAATCGGTTTATTGATTCTTCAAATTATTCTCATTACGCACTTCCTGTTTCAATGGCTATCGTGTTTTTTATTGTGGGCCTCATATCATCAATTCATATTAAATGGGTTAAGAGATCTGCTTTTTTTACCTTAATTTTATTAGCTATGATTACTCATCATAGTAAAGCAATAACAACCAGAAATGAACAAAATATTATTAGTAATTTTTGGTGGCAGGTAACTTGGAGAATTTCAGGTTTTCAGGATGGCGTATCTATTTTGGCTAATTACCCTGGAATAAATTACGGAGAAGATGCAGATAACGTTTGGGGGCCTGCGAATTTATTATTTTCGAAAAATAAAGGCATTGAGATACCAATAACCTATCCAATTAATGCTGTCCCGTTAGATACAGAAACAACGATGAAAATACTTTCCAAAGAAGAATCTAAAGTGGTTTATCGGACTCATCAATCTTTTTTCGATTTCAGGAATATCGTAATCATGAGCCAGCCAACAACAAACTCCTGTGTTCATATTATAGATGGAAAATGGCCCAGATTGTCCATCAATGATTCAGATCAACTTTTTTTGTTGTCAAGGTATTCAAATATCAGCAAATTAATTGATTCGGCCGGTAAAGTGGAATTGCCCGAATTTTTGTTTGGTCCTGAACCTCAAAGAGATTGGTGTTACTATTACGAATTAGCTGAGATTGCTCTGGAGAAAGGTGATTTTGATAGTGTGTATCGGCTGGAAAACGAAGCCTTATCTAAAGGTTATAGACCAAACGACCGCGTTGAGTGGATGCCATTTTTACAAGCGGCAATCATTAAAAATGATAGTGAAAAAATTTTTACCTATTCGACATATATTAATGAAATTCCATTTTTAAAATCAGTTGCTTGTAATACATTCAAATCAATGTTGGATAATAATATGGATATTAAAATTAAAATAAAAGAAGAAACACAAAGATTATATTGTCAATAACATTGGATCTTTTGCGAACTATAATTATTCTAAGATCATCAATATTTAATTAATATCAAATCCAATGTGAAGAATTATGAGCGACGAAACCAAATCAGAACCTAATAAACCTCAAAATTCATTTTATCTAAGCTTTGATGGTTCACCCAACCCACCTGCAACGGATCGGTTGTTAAACGCTTTGGATCATCATCGGGTAAAAGCTGCTTTCTTTATGGAAGGCAGACGATTGGAGAATGAAGCGGATTGTGCTCGTCGGGTACAAGCAGCCGGGCATGATATTGGTAACCATTCCTACAACCATCCTGAATTTGATAAGATTCCCATAGAAGACTGTATTCGGGAAGTAGAACTGACTCAGGAAATTATCAACAAAGAGCTGGGTTTTTATCCAACCTTATTACGGCCCCCTTCTGGATTCTTGACGAAAGAGGTTGAAAACACCTTTCTTGCGAAGGGGTTTGATATTGTTTTGTGGAGTTACAGCGTCCGTGACTGGGAGGGGCCAGATGCCCAAGCTGTGGTTCATCGAATCCTATCACAGGCGATCCCGGGAGCAATTATTGCTTTACATGATCGGACGGAATGGCTAATTGAAATTCTTGACAAAATTGTTCCCGCTTTACGAAAAGACGGATATAAATTTATGAAAATTTCCCAGGCAAATAGAACTGGTTTAATCAAATCAGGAGAATAAACGTTAAGTGTGATTTTATTTTTTTGTTTTATGATAATTTTCGTTTGACATATTAATATTTAAATGCTTTAATGATTAAGTTGTACTTAACAAACTAACATGACAATTTCAAAATGATGTTAATGAGAAGCTAGCTTCTTATTCATTCGTAAGTAATCTTTTTTATTTCCCAGTTTTTAATAATTTTTGATTTATGGAGCAGAGAGAAATGAACGAAGAGATCTACTTATCCTTAAAGAATATTCGAAAAACATTTCCAGGAGTTGTAGCGTTAAGTGATGTCAGTTTGGATGTTTACAAGGGACAAATTCATGCCTTATTAGGAGAAAACGGCGCTGGAAAATCAACTTTAATGAATATTCTTTATGGGTTGTATCATCAAGATAGCGGTGAAATTTATCTCTCTGGTGAGAAATATGAACATAACACCCCAAAAAACGCAAACAAGTATGGTATTGGCATGATTCATCAACATTTTATGTTAATACCAAATTTCACCGTTTTAGAAAACATAATTCTTGGTCAACCCTCCCCAAAACCTCCGCATTTAGAAAAAGAGTATTTCCGAAAGGAAATATTAAAGGTAGCAGAGAAATTTGGTATTACCGTGGATCTGGGTTTACTTGTAGAAGATATCAGCGTCGGTATGCAGCAAAAGATAGAGATTTTAAAAGCACTTTACAAAGGTGCAGAATTACTCATTCTGGATGAACCAACTTCGGTGTTAACTCCTCAGGAAAGTCAGGAACTTTTCAAAATGTTAACCGATTTAAATGCCAAGGGCACCACAATTATTTTTATCTCCCATAAATTGAAAGAAGTAATGCAAATTTCCGATCGGATATCAGTATTACGGGATGGTAAATTGATTGCGACTGTAAATAAGGAAGAAACAAATGCGAATGAACTATCAAGACTGATGGTAGGCCGGGAGATATCTAGTCATTACGAAAAGCAAGCATTGAAAACTACAGACTCTGTTTTGATTGTGGATGGTATAACATTGGTTGATCATCACAATCAGCAACGTAATCTTCTTAAAAATGTTAGTTTCTCAGTAGGTCATGGAGAGATTGTTGGAATTGCAGGGGTAGATGAAAATGGACAAAAGGAATTAGCTGAGATCATAAGTGGGCTAAGGAAGCCTACCAGTGGGAAAATATCATTATTTGGGAATGATGTCACCCAATGCTCCACACGCCAGTTAATTGAAATGGGGCTGTCCTATATTCCTGCCGACCGAAGAAATCAGGGTTTGGTAATGGATTTTAAGATATCTGAAAATGCTATTCTTGAAACCCATTACCAAAAACCATTCACAAAGGGAATTTCATTACAAAGAAAAGTAATTGACGAGTATGCCAGAGAGTTAATTCATGAATATGATGTCCGGACACCTTCAATAAACGTCCCAGTGAAAAACTTATCCGGAGGAAACCAACAAAAAGTGATTGTTGGCAGGGAATTCATGAAGAAAGCTCTATTTTTGTTAGTCGTACAGCCTACCTGGGGTCTGGATGTAGGGGCGATTGAATTTGTTCACCACCAGTTGTTAGATGCACGTAATAAAGGCATGACCATTCTGCTAATTTCTACCGACTTGGAAGAGATTAGAAAATTATCAGATCGAATTTTGGTAATTTATGAAGGTGAAATCGTAGGCCAGGCGGATGCAACCACTGATATCGAGGAAATTGGTTTGTTAATGGCTGGATCTCATCGGCAATAAATATGAAAGGAGGCAGCTAAAGAAAATATAATTTTTCCATTTCTAAAATGAATTTAGCAACCCAAAAAGAGGAGAATAAAAATGAAGAAATTTAGTCTGGTTATGATTTTTGTTTTGTTAATTGGTATGTTAGCTGCCTGTACACCAGCAGCTGAGAAACCTGCTGATCAACCTGTTGCAGAAACCCCAGCACCTGAAAAACCTGCAGCGGATGCTCCTACTGCGGAGAAGCCTTTACGTGTGGCCATGGTCTTCAACACGACTATTAAAGATGGTGGCTATGCTCAATTTGGATACGAAGCTCTGATGGCATTAAAAGAAAAATATAACCTGGAAGTAAGCTATCAGGAAAGCGTAGGTGATGCAACAATCAAAGATGTGTTAAGAAGCTACGCGGCGGATGGTTATGACCTGGTCTATGCCCATGAGTTGTATTTCACCGAAGCGGTCAATGAAGTAGCGCCAGAATTTCCGGACGTTAAATTTGGCGTAACCGGCTACATGGCCAGTTCACCGAATGTGATCGCTCTGGATGCAACCAACTGGCAAGGGGTTTATTTAGCTGGTGTTGTGGCTGGGATGATGACAAAATCTAATAAAATTGCTATGGTTACCGTTTCGCAATCTCCTATTGCATTGACGATGGTGAATGCGATGTATATGGGCGCATTAACCCACAATCCGAATGTTCAGATTTTGCACTTGTTTACCGGTAGCTTTGATGATGTAGTCAAGGCAAAGGAAATGGCCACAGCTGCAATTAAAGATGGCGCAGACATTGTGTATGCAAACGCTGGCCTTGGAACTGTGGGTGCAATTGAAGCTGCAAAAGAACATAATACGTATGCAATTGGTTCATCCTCTGATCGTTCTTCCCTGGCACCTGATCTGGTGTTAACCAGCAATATTCTGGACAGTGGCCGCTATATCACCATTGCTGTAGAAGGGCTGATTAATGGCGATCTCGAATGGGGTAAAGTTTATGTTCTGGGTGTAAAAGAGGGTGTTGAATATCTGGCTCCCTTTAATAATGCTGTTCCTCAGGATGTAAAAGATGCTGTACAACAAGCTACTCAAGATATGATTGATGGCAAAGTCCCGACTCCACCATCTGACAAATATATGTGGGAATAATGGATAACCTGGTTCCCCCGGTTTTTTTTCCGGGGGAACCATCTTTCTTTAAAAGGACAACAGGATAAGTTTATGAGTGAATTAACCACCCCAAATGCCCTTTCAATACCAATAAAAGATCGTGTTTTACAGTTTGCTCGCAATAATATGGGAATTGTTTCCACACTGATTTCAATTTTTGCAATCATTCTTGCTCTTTTTATTGGAGGAATTTTGATTGCCCTGGCTGGCATTAATCCCTGGGAAGCAGTTACCTACCTCATTAAAGGTTCTTTCGGAAATCGTTATGGTTTCGGCGAGACTTTGACACGTTTTGTTCCGCTTTTATTTAGTAGTTTAAGTTTTGCAATAGCGCACAAATCAGGCTTTTTTAATGTCGGTGCTGAAGGTCAGCTTCTGATGGGGGCTGTTGGCGGAGTATTGGTGGGAGCTTATGTGACTGGCCTGAACCCGGTTCTGCATGTTATTCTTTGTATTTTAAGCGGTGTTTTGTTTGGTGCAATTTGGGCAGGAATCGCAGGACTTTTGAAAATCTTTCTTGGGGCAGATGAATTGATCAATACCATGATGTTAAATTATGTAGCCCTCCTCCTGGTCGATTTTCTAATTCAAGGCCCTCTAAAATCACCAGATAGTTACTTATTTGTTTCAGCAACAATTTTACCAAGCGCTAAGCTGCCAATTATTTTATCGAAAACGCCTTTACATTTAGGTTTCATCATTTCATTGGTGGTTACTGCGGCTGTTTTTTACCTGGTTTATCGTACGCCGATTGGTTTTCAAATGCGAACTGTGGGAGCCAATCGAAAAGCTGCTTCTTATGCAGGCATTAATATTGTCTGGGCAACGATTATTGCGTTAATTACTACCGGTGGATTAGCTGGAATGGGTGGCGCATTGGAGTTGATGGGAGCTCAATTCAAAATTGTGAACGGTTTTTCTGCTGGATATGGATATGATGGAATTGGTGTAGCAGTGATGGGGCGGTATAACCCAATCGGGATTATTCTGGCTACTTTGCTGTTTGCAGTTATCCGTGTGGGCATGGGTGCCATGCAACGCGGGGCCGGAGTTCCATTTCCATTACTAAACGTTATTCAGGGTTTGATCATCGTATTTGTGATTGCCAGCGGATATTTAACAAACAAATTATCCGAAACCGTCATTGGAGGGAGAGCATAATGGAAGCTGCCTGGGTAACTACAATTGTCACCTGGTTGACAATGTCGATCCGTTTGTCGATTCCGCTGTTATTTCCCAGCCTGGGAGGATTGATTTCTCAAAAAGCTGGGGTTTATAACTTTGGCTTAGAGGGCATGATGCTTTGTGGAGCCTATTTTGGATATTATGGTTCTTATAAAACCGGAAACCCCTGGATCGGGCTTTTAATGGGGATGGTAGCCGGTGGACTTTTAGGTTTACTACTTGCATTTACTTCGATCCATTTGCGAGTCAGTCAATTGGTAATTGGGTTAGGGATTGGTGTATTTAGTTTGGGACTCACTGGGTATTTATTCCGGTTAATTGGTTTACAGGCTCAAAATCCTGCCGCCATTTTGTTTGATAAAGTTAATTTTGGATTTCTGAGGAAAATTCCAATTATCGGAGAAATCTTCTTTTCCCATTCCTGGATGGTCTATGCTGCCATTCTTTTAGTTATAATAATCGGATGGTTTTTTTACAAAACCACAGCCGGTCTAAATTTTCGAGCGGTTGGGGAAAATCCCCAGGTTGCTGAAACAGCAGGGGTTAACGTAATCGCAAATCGCTATTTAGCCGTTGTCATCAGTGGGGTTTTAGCTTCTATGGGCGGTGCATTTCTCACACTGACGCAGACGGCTTATTTTATGGAAAATATAACGGCTGGCAGAGGCTGGATTGCAATATCCACAATTATTTTAGGGAAATTTAATCCCTGGGGGGTTTTGCTGGCTTGTTTACTGTTTGGCGCCGCTGATGCGGCCCAAATGCAAATTCAAGTGATGAATTTGGGTATCCCATATCAATTGCTTTTGATGATCCCGTATATTATGGCCATTTTGGCTATGGTTGGATTTGTCGGAAAGGTGCGCTCTCCGGCAGCAATGGGAAAACCCTATATTAAACATTAAAGACGATATATCAATTAAGAATTGGAGGACATATGTTTAGCATCAATCAACAAGCAGTAAAAATCGTCAAAGAAAAGATCCTGCCATTTGTAGAGCAATTAAATTGCAAGGTTACTCACTTAAAAAATGGAGCCACTGTAGTGGACATGGGTGTTGAAGCGCCTGGAGGGTTTCAAGCTGGAAAATTACTGGTTGAAGCGACGATAGGCGGAATGGGGCATGTAGACTTCGGCCAATTTAATTTAGGAGAACTGCATTACCCTTCTATTGATGTATTCATTGATCGACCCGTAGAAGCGACATTGTCTTCTCAATTTTCAGGTTGGAAAATGCCTGGAAAGGATATTCCTGGTTATATTAACCCAATTGGTTCCGGGCCGGCAAGGGCAATCGCTAGAAACGATATCTTCTCACAATCCTGGCATTATCAGGACATTCACCACGAGACAGTATTTGCAGCTCAGACGCAGGAAGTCCCGGACGAAGGTATCGCTGAGATGGTGGCAGATGCCTGTAAAATCCGCCCGGAGAATGTATTTATTCTGGCTACAAAAACAGCCAGCCTGACAGGATCGATACAGGTCTGTTCACGTACGGTGGAAGCTTCTGTATGGAGGTTGTACCGGAAAGGTTTTGATATTGCCAAGATCATCAGCGGTCATGGTACCTGCCCAATCGCTCCGCCGATTAAAGATGAACTACAGGCGATGGATCGGGTGAATACGGCGTTACTTTATGGAGTTACGGTACAGTATTTAGTTGACTGTAGTGATGATGAAATTCTTGCTGTGGTAAATGAGGCTCCTTTCAGCGCTTCCCGGCGCTATGGCGAGCGCTTCATTGATATTTTTGAAGAAGGCCATCGGGATTTTTATGTGGTCGACAAAGATATTCATACTGTTGCGAAATATGAATTTTACAATTACAACACAGGCAGTATCTTTTCTGGTGGAGTGCTGCGAGAGGATATGATCAAAGAATCCTTTTTCAGAAAGTAAAACCAGAGGATTAGCTAATGGACAATGAAGTGGATTTCATCATCAAGAATGCCAGGTTGTTGGATAAAGACCAAAAGATTGTTTCTACCAGCAATACTTCCATTTTGATTCATCAAGGAAAAATTCTAAAAATATTAAATCAGACGGATAATTTAAATGCTTATCCACAGTCTAAAATTTGGGATGCGGGTGGAAAATTATTACTCCCTGGTTTTGTAAATACCCATTGCCATCTTTTTCAGATATTTATGCGTGGTCTGGGCAAAGATTTACCTTTTCTGAAATGGATGAACAATTCAGTGCGTTTAATGATGCCAAATATGGATGAAGAATCGATTTATCTGGCAGCCATGGTTGGTTGTATGGAAGCGATTCGTTCCGGAGTCACGACTCTGCTGGATTTTATGTATGCACACGTCAAACCACACTTTGCTGACTATGTTCTCAAAGCATTTGATGATAGCGGCATTCGCGGTATTCTGGCCAGAGGGATGACGGATGTTGATCGTTTGCCAGGGAGCTCGGTTCCACCAGCTTCTTATGCAAAGGCAGAAGATAGTTTAAGAGAAGTGGATCGTTCAAAAAATATGTATGCCGATCATCCGCGCATCGGTTTTGCTCTTGCGCCCAGCGTTATCTGGGGAATGACAGCGAATGGGCTGAGAGAAATTGCCGCTTATGCCCGTAAAAACAAAACGCTGGTAACTATGCATATTCTCGAAACTGTAGATGATGATGAACATAGTTTCAAGAATTATGGGAAATCTACCATGCGCTTGTTGGAAGAAACTGGCGTTTTGGATGTTGATTTTTTGGGTGTGCATGCAATCCGATTGTCTAAAGACGATATCCAATTGATGAAGCAGTACAATACGCGTATTTCCTATAATCCGTTAGCGAATATGATCCTTGGTTCCGGAGTTGCTCCCATTGTCGAATTATCCGGCCTTGGGATACGCATTAGTCTTGGGACGGATGGCGCAGCCAGTAATGACAGCCAGAATCTAATCGAGGTTATGAAGACAGGTGCGCTCTTGCAGAAAGTACATAATCGGGATTCCGCAGCTCTTTCCGCCTGGGAAATTTTTTCTATGGCAACCGCTCAGGGTGCAGCCTGTATCAATATGAGTGATCAGATTGGCTCCTTAGAAGAAGGGAAAAAGGCAGATATCGTCGTGGTTGATCTGGAGAAACCTAATACCACACCATATTATGATCCGATTGCCAGTCTGGTTTATTCTGGAAATAACGATAATATTTCCTCAGTTTTTGTAGAGGGTAAATTGCTTTTGGAAGAGGGTAAATTTGTCAATTTGGACGAAATGGATTTGTTGTCGCGTGCTCAGAGAAAAGCAGAGGATCTGCATCAATTCTCTATGTCAAAACAATAATAATTGAGAGGCGCCTGGATCAATCAGGCGTCTCTTCCTGGGGGGATTTTTCAGATTTTACACGATAAACTGTGTCAGCTGCTTCCATTTTTCTTTCTGGAGCAAATGAGCTGATATCAAGCAAATCACAATGCCCTTGCTGGATCAGTTGAGTCACAATTTCTCCTGCAATGGGAGAATTGACAATGGCTGAACGAAATGATGCCGCCAGAATTAAACCGGGTAAATCTTTAACTGGGCCTAACAATGGCATTCCATCTTCTGTATAGGTGGTAGGGGCAGTCCAGGCTCGTAAGAGTTTGGCGTTGCGCAGGACGGGGAAAAAACGGGTGGCGATGCTTGACATTGCCTGCGGGGCAACGTGACTGATTTTCCCGTCCAACACTTCGCCAGGCCGATCAGCCTGGGCGATCAGGAAGTTTCCTTCCGGGGTTTGAGTTAAAGCCATAACGGTCAACTCAGCGTCTTCTGGGCCATTGATTTCGGTTTCAATATGATCGGCTGAGGTAACGATGGTATTAATTTTTAGATCAGAAAATCGCTCGGTTACCATCGCGGAGGCGCGAAAGGTATGAATATTCCAGTCGTATCCAAGCTTTTGGCCTAAAGAGCGTGTCCAGGCTGCAGTGGCCAGCACAACGAAGTTGGCATGCATTGTACTCCTCGTTGTTTCCACACCGATTAAGCGACCACTTTCAATAAGGAATCCGGTTACTTCTGTGTGAGAAAAAAGAGCAAGATTTTGCCGGTTCGAATTCCTTAAAAAAGCCCACATTAGGAGAAATGGGTTTGCCTGACCCTGGAAAGAAGCATAAGTTGCCCCAAAAAGGTTTTTAGGGTCGACTGTAGGTTCAATTTCCTGAATTTTTGCAGGTGGAACATATTCATAAGGGATACCTGCCCCTGGCAGAATATCTGCTCGTTCTTTTGAATTATTCCACTGCGCTTCTGTGCTGAGCAATCTTAAAGACGCAATTCGTCGAAATTCAATCGACATCCCCAACTCTTCTTCCAGCGTATCAAAGCGTTTATACCCTTTCAAGACCATGGGGATGCTATGTTTTAATTCGACATCATTAGATTGAACCATTCCAAAATTTGCCCCTGATGCGCCGGATCCAACATGTTTGCGTTCTATCAAAGCGACTTTAAAGCAAGCCTTTGTCAGATGATAAGCAATGGAACAACCGACAACCCCTGCACCGACCACAATCACATCGAAAGTCTGTACTGGTTTCATCCCTGTACCCCGTTGGAACTCTCGGTAAAATATTCAATCGGGACTGCATGAATCGGGGGACGGATATTGAGATAATAGCCTTCAGCAGGGGGGCAGTTACGCTGGCTGGCCAGGATCTGAGATAAAATCGAAGCGCAAGTGCGTCCCTGACAAAACCCCATCCCACTGCGGGTGATATTCTTGATATCCGTTACAGTCTGGGCACCGTATGAAATGGCGGTTCGAATTTCTGCCAGACTTATTTGTTCACAGCGGCAAATGATTGTCTCTGGTTTAGCCAGGGAAAATAACCCGTGCGGAATTGCGAAAAGCTCGGCGAGCATTTTCGAAAAACGATTTTCTCTTTTTATCGCCTGATGAATTTTAGCTGTCATCTGGTCAAATTTGTCTTTTGTTGTTCGATTGCTTTGATAAGCCACGTGAGCCGCAGCTACCTCGCCTTCCAGCATAGCTAATTTTGCCCCGCCGATTTTGGCGCAATCTCCAATGGCATAAATTCCCGGAAGAGATGTTTGAAAAAACGGATCACGTTTCGGGAGAAAGACTCCTTCGGGTTTGGAATAGATCATTTCACAATCCAATAGCCGGAAGAACTCTGTGCTGGGGGTCAGTCCATATCCAACCACAACTGTGTCAAGGCTATTGCTTCTTTCAGTTCCAGGAATTGGGTTTCCTTCCTTATCGAGTTGAGCGATGGTAACTTCTTCCACTTTACCCTCGCCATCTACTCGTATCACGCTCCATCCGGTTTTATATGGCACTCGTGCTCTCAACAATGACTTTGCATATTGAAAACCTTCTTTCATTCGTGACCATTGCCCCAAAATGCCGGTGAGATGAAGGAACCCTTTCTGAATCAAGCCCTGGTTACATTCCAGAACGCCCAGAACCTCAACCCCTGCATCCACCAGATTAGCTGCCGCTGCTAATTGTAAGGGACCAGTGCCTGAAAGGATAGCTCTTTTCCCAGGAAGAATGCCTTGGTATTTAACCAGAACCTGAGCTGCTCCGGCTGTGATCACGCCTGGTAAGTCCCAACCTGGAAAGGGAATTGAACGATCGTAGGCGCCGGTTGCAATAATAATTGCAGGGGCTTCCAGTCTGGGAGGACAATTGTCTCCCTGAAGTGTAGCTTGCCAGAGTTTTGTTTTTGGATTGTAGAAAATCCCCCAGACCAGCTTATTGGTGAGAAGCCGAATGGAGGGCTGTTGAATTCCGTCAAAAAGAGATGCAGCCTCTTTTAACAGGCATGAATTCTGATTAACTGAAAATTGCAGCGGAAGTTGTTTATAGTATTGGCCACCAGGTAATGGATTGCCATCAATCAAAACGACTTGTAAGCCAATTTGTGCTGCGCTAACAGCGGCTTGCATACCTCCCGGCCCGGCACCGATGATTATGAGATCTGTTTTTTCGATCAAGGGTTCTTCTCCCCGGTCGTTTTAATTACCATCCCATTTTCCACCTGAGTTTGGCAGGCGCGAACTTTTTCAATGCCATTGATCGTTACCAAACATTCATAACAGACACCCATCCCACAGTAGATGCCAGAAGGCCGTCCGGTTTTATGTTTGGAATGAAATGTTCGGATGCCCTCAGCCAATAACACAGAAGCGACTAATTCTCCGTCATATGCTGTCACTTGAGTATCATTAATTGTGATCTGGATCGGATTCCCCCTTTTAATCACGCATCCTTTTGAATTCTTTTTATCAATACGCATAGAGCTTGGTTTGTTAGATGAGGTCATTGTTATTATTTCGAAGTTTTAACTTTGGAGCGATAATGTTTTAAAAATCTACGACAATCGGGGTCACGTTCAGTTAACATATCCATTGCCCGAACCGTTGCGATTAAGTCCGGAATTCCAGGATTGATAAAAGCGGCATCCAGCCCCCAGGGCATAGCTCCAAGCAGGTAAGAGAGATGGATGGGATTTCGATCTGGCATATTGCTGCCAGCGTTTCCAACCCCTAATTGCGAGGTGATATCCATTTCATTTAATTTTGCTACCGTTTCAAGTGTAATTTTATAGGAGTCTTTTTCGAGGATTGAAACAGGCAGACAGATGGCGTCAATGACGATGTCTTCTTTTGGAATACCGATCCCCAGACAGGCGTCAATGATTTTGTTCGCGGCGAAGATTCTTTCTGCGGAACTCATGGGCACCCCGGAACCAGATAACCCCATTGGCATGCCAGCTACCACTGCTTGATACTTTTTTGCGATCGGAAGCAAGGCGTCCAAAACGGGTTGCTCGGCAGTGACCGTCCAGATAATCGCTTTGTAGGGGGCTAATTCGGCTAAAGCCGCTTCAATTGCCTCGGCATTCCTGGTGTCCAGACCGATTGGCAACCCGGTTTCCTGATGAATTGTTTTGGCTAAACGGGGTAAAAGCTCAACTTCATTAATTTCCGGATGAGTAATTAAAATGGCTGTCATGTCGGTTCCGATTGCTTTTCCAAATAGGGCTAATTCAAGAAAGTAATCAATATTCCCATGTTTTAATGGTTCAATCACCGAATCTGGTTTGTTGATTACGTGAAGCTGGTCATTAATCAACATCGTTGGATAGCCTTTGCCGAAAATTAAAGGTCCGTTACTGGAAGTTAGGATTGTCATTTTTTGATACCTAAATTTGGTTAAGAAAGAATAGGGTTTGCAAATTCTTGTCGTTAAGATCAGTTTATATTATAAAACGATTGATTGAACATCCTTTAACATTTGAAGATTTTTCTGTAACCCGGAAGTGGTGATGTTTAATACAAAGGCGTCTAATTGATGGCGGTCTTTTAATTGCTGAATTGTTTGGTGGCATTCTTGAGGAGTCCCAGCGATTTTGTAACGTTTTATCATCTCCGGAGTAATCAATTTTGAAACAGCATCCGTACCACCAGTCTCCAAAGCTCTTTTCATATCTTGAATCTCATTTTCTGTCATAAAAGTGGTAAGTTGTCTCTCAGGAGTATCTTTTAGAACAAATGGAAAAAGGCGTGTGGCATCTTCAATCATTTCTTCGGTATAAGCGATGCGATCCATGTAGATTCGTAAAGGTTGGTTATCAAAAGCGCTGATGATTTCAACAGCCGGTCCGATATCCGATTTCACCATCAACAATACCCCATCAGCTATCCGGCCAGCCAGTTCCAGCATCTTATTGCCGCGGGCAGCGACCCAAATTGGTATGCTTTGCGGTGGGAGATCCATGTGCGCATTTCTGAGGGAGTAGACCTCACCATCTATGTTCACTTTTTCCCCGGACCATAATTCTCGGCAGATTTTCATGCATTCTTTTACAACAGTTAGCGGTCTTACACGCGGAATCATAAATGTATCCATGACAACTGATCCGCCGGCTACCAGCACCAATAATGCGCGACCTGAACTGATCTGATTGAGTGTGGCAGTTGCAATTGCAGTTACAGCCGGGTGGCGGGTGTATCCGTTGGTAACCGGACCGAGAAGAATTTTGTCAGTTTCACGGGCAGCCAAGCCCAAAGTAACCCAGACATCCGGCGTCATTCCTTCATCTGCTAAAAGGCAATAATCGTAACCTAAAGATTCAGCCGTTTGAATGATAGTAATGATCTCGAATACTGGCATAACAGGAATGATATTGATACCCAATTTCATGATTTTATACTTTCTAATTAGAAATAACAGATTGAAGATTCGTTAATGGTAAGGGTCAAAAAGGACGTAAGAATTAAAATATTAAAGCACACTGCACTTAAATAGTCAAACAAAAAACAATGTTAAGAATTACTAAATCATCAATTCAGTGTTACTTAAATTAAAAAACGACTGGGTGAATAAGGCGCAAGAAAACCCCCAGACGAGTAATTATTATTGATTACTTGTTCAGCAATTTTTTCAGAGAATAGAGGAATGGTTGGGATGGCTAAATGAAAAGCAGCAGCGATGTATAAATTTTCTACTTGAGGGTACCACCCAACGACTGGTTGATAATCTGCTGAAAAAGGACTCGGGGCTGACCAGGTACGCATGATTCGAATCGGATCGAACATCGGGAAAAACTTCTTCATTTGTTGATTTAATGCTGGCATACCCCAGGCACTGCTTTCATGTTGGATTTCCTGAGCCGGTTGAATGGCGTTTGAAATTAACAAACAGCCATTTTTATGTTGGCCAATCCCCAGCGTAATGGATTTATCTCCCCCGTGAACGGATTCATAGAATCCGCTGGTACCGACATGATGCTGTAGTAACCTGGGTAAAGGCTCGCTGATCATGGCTTCAGCTTTTGTAAAAAAGATAGGTAATTGCATCCCGATTGTCTTTAGAACAGAATTTGTCCATGCTCCCAAAGCAAGAATAATGACTTTTCCATAATATTGTTGATTTCCAGTGGTTACTCCAATTGTTTTATTTTTTTCTAACAACAAATTGGTTACTTTAGTATGGTGTACTATTCGGGCTCCATATTTCTGAGCAGCATTAATATATCCCCAACCAAATTTAAATGGATTGACATGCCCTTCCTGTGCCAGGATTGCTCCAACAATATTGTTCATCTTTAACATTGGTTCGAGTTTTCGAACAGAATCAACATCCAATAATTCTGCATGCAAACCTTCATTTTTAAACCAGGTTATTTTTTCTATTTCAGAAGAGAGGGATTCAGCAGAAAAATATAAAGTGATATGGCCGGGCTGCTCCCATTCCAAATCGATCTCTAACTCTTCACCTAATTGAGGTAATCTGGAGTAGCCTTGTTTAACCTGGTGGAGATATTCCGAGGTTTCACAGTCAAACAATTGGGCACGACCGGCACAAGCAGCAGAGGTGCCTGATCCCATGCCGCCACTTTCCAAGAGTAATGTCTTTAATTTTGCTTTCGAAAATTGGTAAGCCAGGGCGGCCCCAGAAAATCCTCCCCCGACGATAATGATGTCATAGTTTTCTTTGTTCATAGGCAACGTTGATTTTTCAGATTGGTGTATTTTTATCAAATCAATTAATGAAAGCTGAATAAATGCTTATCGGCAAACTGTGAAAATCACAGCTTTTTGGTCATGGTAAACTTTGCAATACTCTAAAGAATTATCTAGAGCTGCTACTAAATTTTTTTGTGATGTCGGATTGAGGATAAAAGTCTCAATGGAAAAGGGTGCTATTTTTTTCTCCCAGCCAAATTCGCCATTCGAAATGGAGAGGTAATCTTCCCATTGTTGGGTTGAGAAAATATGAAAACGGGTATCGATCCAGACAGGGCGCTCTGGCAACGCGTATTCGAGATAACTTCCAAACAGATAGTCATTGAATAATTCACCGGGTAAATCACCGTTTTCTTTAAGCCATGCAGCTGCTTCCACTGGGGTGGTGTTCGCTAACGCTTCCGGGGCTGCACTCCACCATTTTTCCCGAATACCTGGTAATAGACTTAACGGGAGTAAAACCATGATCGCCAGAAAAATGATATTCATCTTTGGAAATTGGAAAACCAATTTTTCACTTTTAAGATTCATCAAACCTGGCAATAAATGAGAAGTATCAATTAGCAAAATCGCCAGAAACCAGATCACATAACGAACTCCGGAAATTGCCATCCAACTGAAACCAAGAAACCATATCCATTCATATAAACGCAATTTTTTCTTGGAAAAGACCATTAAAGGGATGATTGCCAGGAACCAAACAAAAAATAAATTCATTTGCCAGCCTGAATTGACCGGAGATTTCCATTCCTGACTGAAGTGATTTCCTTCTGATTGGAGCAATTGAAATGTGTCACTCCACAACAATGGTCCACGTGGATTAATAAATGTTACCAAAAAAGCTAAAACGAGTACAAAAAAGAATTTTCTATTTCTTTGCTGGAATAAAAAGTAAGGGATTGTGAGAAAAAAGAAGAGAATAAGTGAACCATGAAGATTGGCCCACAAGATTGCGATGGGTAACAAGAGGAAATATTGAGAGTATCTTTGTTTGGCAGGTTCTACCGCTTCTTCGCTTGTTTGCTCCTTTGATGGATTCGGAAGCAGATACAAAGTCCAGGCGAATAACGGATAAACAAATATTTGCGGGCGCACTGCCCAATTATTGGCACCAATCAGGGCACAAATTAAAGTAAGTAAGGTTGCCAGCCATCCGGGTATACCTTTTCTAATACAAATGATCCAAAGGAGTGTGTAAAAAAGAGAGATAATCAAACCTCTAATCAGAACAACAGCTGAAATTCCGCCTAATTTCATCAATAGATAGAAAACAACCCCGGATAACCACATCGGGTAGAAGACTGACTGGCCAAAAACTGTGCTGGTATATGTATCGGTGGTCGGAATACCGCCGTTAATTAGAATATCGCTACCTAACCTAATATACCACCAAAAATCATTGGGTAAGACTGGTAAGAGAAAAGAAATCGAGAGGACGATCAGTAATAAAAATCCTAACCAGGGTAAATTTTGAAGAATTTTCGCATCTTTTGTGAAGCACATGATCTAATTTTATCCGAGATTGATGATTCTTCTTAATTATTTTCCGTTTTAGGATAAAAAGTTAAAAAATCACACAATCTTGACGTTCTTTTCAAGATTGTGTGATTTGGTTATGTAAATATATTAAACAGGTTTAGGGATAGGTGTTATTCCAGAACCAGTTATAGGCATAATAACCGCCTGAAGTGGCCTGCAATCGAATCGCAATCCGATCGAGACCTTTTAATCCAGCTGGAACGTTATAGGTTAACGTTTGTGCTCCACCATCTCCAGAATTTGTGGTGGCTACTTCTGTTCCGCCAATTCCCATGGTGCCATATTTACCCATCAATACTTTAAAATCTACATTTTTGGGAAGATTATTGGTCTTAATAGTAACACTATCATCTTTCACCACAGCAGTGATTATGAATGTGGGAATTCCACTATAACCAGGCACAACCGGGGTTGCAGGTGTCTCAGCCACTTCGCTATTGTTATTCCAGAACCAGTTGAAGGCATAATAGCCGCCACCGGTTGCTTCCAATCGGATAGCAATTCGATCCAGTCCTTTCTGCCCTTCCGGAACATCATAGGTCAAAGTCAATACACCACCATCGCCTGAATCGGTTGTGGCTACTTCGGTACCCCCAATTCCCTTGGTACCATATTTGCCCATTAATACTTTGAAGGTTGTATTCTTGGGGAAATTATTGGTTTTAATTGAAACTTTGGAGTCTTTGACAACACTTGTGATGCTGAAAGTAGGAATCCCCGAATAACCTGGGGATGTCCCTGGAGTTGAACCACTACTTACTTCACTGGTATTATTCCAGAACCAGTTATAAGCATAATAACCACCTGAGGTTGCCTGAAGGCGAATAGCTACCCGATCCAAACCTTTGAGGCCAGCTGGAATATCGTAGGTAAGCGTCAAAGATCCGCCTTCACCGGAACTGGTTGTGGCAACTTCTGTTCCGCCAATTCCCATTGTTCCGAATTTACCCATGGTGACTTTGAAATCGACATCTTTTGGGAAATTATAAGTTTTGATGGTGACACTTGAATCTTCCACAACACTTACGATACTGAAAGTAGGTATCGTAGATGCTTGTACAGCCTGAGCTGATTGGGGAAGAAATGCGGTGACCAACACCATAATTAATGCAAGCGGGATTAATATTTTTTTCATAAACAAACTCCTTAATATACAACCTAAAACAATAGCATTCTTAAGATGAAACAATGACCTGAAAAGTTCCATAAATACATTAATGTTCCTTATTTAGTGTACAGTGGAATCATTTGAATTTCAAGATCTATACCCTTTGGATGTATAGATATGTCTTTTATTGTGTAATATAGATGTATCGGATTGATAATGGGCAAGGTTTGAAAGGACGCGAAGAATGGCAATCAGAGACTATAAAAATGGTTTTAAGGTTAATTACGATGAATACCATCACCAGGTTCAGGATCCACACAAAAAAGAATGGAATCTCTCGGAGATTATATTGGGTGGGCAGGATGGACTGGTGAATGTCCTGGGAGTGATTCTGGGCGTAGCAGCCGCCACTCATGATGTAAGGGTCGTCCTGGTGGCCGGGTTAGCTGCTGCTTTTGCTGAATCCATTTCGATGGGTGCTGTTGCCTATACGTCCACTCTGGCAAACGCTGATTTCTACGAAAGCGAAAAGGAAAGGGAGTACCGTCATATTCAGGATGTGCCTAACCTTGAAAGAGATGAAATCCGCTCTATCTATCAGGAAAAAGGTTTTTCAGGGCAATTATTGGACAAAATTGTCGATACGATCACTGCAAATGAAGATGTTTGGGTAGCAGTAATGATGTCAGAAGAACATAAATTAATTCCGGTGGATCGCCAATCAGCTCTAAAATCAGCCCTTATTGTTGGAATCTCAGCCATTGTAGGTTCTATCATTCCTTTGATACCATTTGTCATCCTTCCTATTTATGGTGGCATGGTTGGTTCTGTGTTTTTAACAGCCACCGTTCTTTTCCTTGTCGGGGTTTATAAAGCGCGGGCAACTGTTGGGAAACCTTTACGGAGCGGCCTGGAAATTGCATTAATCGGGACGATTTCAGCTCTGGTAGGTTATATTATTGGACTATTGTTAAAATCTCCCGTAACCTAATAAAGGAAAAGAGGTTAATGATTATTAATCATAAGGTATCATTTTTTTAATTGATCTCATAGGAGGACGACATGGGTTTTATTAGCTGGATTATTGTTGGAGCAATTGCTGGCTGGCTGGCTGGAAAAGTAATGAAGGGGAAAGGCTTTGGACTGGTTGGTGATATCGTGGTCGGAGTGATCGGAGCGTTGGTAGGTGGATGGGTAGCGGGATCCATTTTTCATGTCCCTGATCCGGTTAATGGGATAAATCTTTCAACCTTGCTGGTTGCATTTCTAGGCTCAATCATTGTTCTTTATATTGGAAAAATGATTAAAAAATAAAGAAGAGGAAATAATTCTTAATCGTTTGCAGTCTTTAATTTGAGATAATCCGATTAATTATTGTTCTTTACCATAAACCCATTTTTCAGCAAATGGGATTTTTATATTCAATTTTCAAGGTTATAATACTTCGATATTATTAGTACAAAAAAGGTTAATTATGACTGCAGAATACCCCGTAAATTGGTTTGACAATCGTCCTTTTCAACCCCAGGGAGAAATCACATCCGTTTCAGAAGTACTTCCTCCCGGCAAAGTAAAACTGATTGGCGATTTTCATCATCAAATCCCAGCCTTTCGCATGAGTCCTTTAAGAAGGTTGTCGCATCTGGCAAATCGTCTTGGGTTAGGTGATATTTGGGTGAAAGATGAGTCAGCCCGTCTTAACCAGGGTTCATTTAAAGTTTTAGGGGGTACCTACGCGCTTGCTCAAATCATCAAAAAGAGACTGGGAAGAGAAAATGAAGAAATTTCCTTTAAGGAATTAACCAGTGAAGAAACCAAACGGAAAATAGGTGACCTCATTTTTGCTACAGCAACCGACGGTAATCATGGTCGCGGAATTGCCTGGTCTGCCACTCAATTGGGTTTTAAATCGATCATTTATGTTCACAAACACACGACTCAAGGTAGGATCAAAGCAATTGAACGAAATAATGGAAAAGTTGTTGTAGTCGATGGTAATTATGATGATGCCGTCCGCCAGGTGTTTATTGATGCACAAAAAAATGGTTGGGAAGTTGTCTCTGATACTTCGCTGCCGGGATATGAATCTGTTCCTAAATGGGTGATGCAGGGTTACACCACGCTTTTTTGTGAAGCCCAGGAACAACTGGCTGGTCAGGGATTAATTAAACCAACACATGTGTTTGTTCAAGCCGGGGTGGGTTCTTTAGCAGCAGCCACTCTTGGTTTTTACCATAATTTGTTTGGCAAACAGCGCCCAATGACAGTGGTGGTAGAACCGACAAAAGCGGCCTGTTTGTTTGAATCCGCCAGAATGGCTGATGGGAAACCGCACAGTGTGTTAGGAGATCTGGATACCATAATGGCCGGATTAGCCTGTGGAGACCCGAATCCTGTAGCCTGGAATATCCTCAGGGATTGTACGGATTTCTTCGTGACCAGTCCTGATTATGTTGCTGCAAAAGGGATGCGGGTTTATGGATTTCCGTTAAAAGATGATCCGGATATTGTTTCCGGTGAATCTGGGGCGGTGACGCTGGGAACGTTAATGTATATCATGGAATATGCTCCGTTGCAGGAGTTACGAGAGATGATGAACTTGAACAAGGATTCTCAAATTTTATTGATTAATACCGAGGGGAATACATCACCGGAAGAGTTTAGAGATGTGGTCTGGAATGGGAGTGTTCAGGTTCCTGATGAATACAAGATCCATCGCTAGTTTGGACGTTTCGCCAATGATGTTGAATCTTTTTTTCACATGGCTAAATAAAAATGACAAATAAGTCCCCAAAAAAGAATAATTTTGGTAACTTAATCCAACCTCTCACAATAATTAAAGCAACAGCCTGGGTAATTTTTGGTATCAGTAATTTATTTTCTGTTGATAATTTGAAAGTAACTCAAAGTAGTGATTATTGGGTTACTCCCTTTATAAAATTTGGACTGGCATTCGCTTTTTTGTTTGTTGGCGTTCTTTTTCATAAAGATCATAAAAAATTTATAAATATTTTGTTTTTTGTTTTATTGTTGGATATCTTTGTGTGTGTACAACCCACTATTGGACTATTTGACATCTTAATGTTGCTTTTTGATGGGTTTCTATTTTGGTTTTTGTTCAATTTATTGAAAGCCGAAAAAATTTAAAAAAGATTTATAATTTAGTTTTCTTAAAACTTCAGGAGCTTAATTTTGTCTCAAAAACGCATTAATGTTGTCACTGCAGGAATCATCCTTAGCCTTTTTTTAGCCTCTATGGAAGGTACGGTTGTAGCGACTGCCATGCCATCCATTGTGGCTCAATTAGGTGGATTATCTATTTATAGCTGGGTTTTTGCTATTTATATGCTCGCGTCTACAACAACGGTTCCAATTTATGGAAAAGTTTCCGATCTGTTTGGCAGAAAAAAAATTTATGCTTTTTCTATGGGTTTATTTTTGGTTGGCTCAATTCTGTGTGGTCTTTCCAATTCTATGGAGACGCTGATCATCTTTCGAGCTATTCAGGGATTAGGAGCTGGTGGGATCATTCCAATGGCTTTAACCTCCATCGGTGAGTTGTATGATGTGGAAAAAAGAGCGAAAATGCAGGGCGTCATTTCCAGTGTATGGGGGATTTCTTCCATCATCGGGCCATTGATCGGTGGGTTTTTAGTTGATCAAATCTCCTGGCATTGGGTGTTTTTGATTAATTTGATTCCTGGCAGCCTTGCTATTTTAATCGTCTGGTTTGTGTGGATTGAGCCAAAACCAGAAAAACATCAGAATGTAAAATTAGACATTCCTGGAACCGTCTTGTTAACCCTTTCAATTTTGGCTTTACTTTTAGGCTTGAATGATCTTGAAAATTCAGGAAGTATCTGGTTTGTTTTATTCGCCGTGGCAGCATTCATTGCGCTTATTTTGGTAGAGAAAAAAGCAGTTGATCCGGTCATCCCATTGACCTTGTTTAGAAACAAACTTTTTGTGATCGCATTTTTACATGGCATCTTTGCTGGTTGGGCGATGTTTGGCAGTCTGTCTTACATTCCTTTGTTTGTCCAGGCTGTGATTGGGACGACTGCCACCCTCGCTGGTATTGCTTTAACTCCCATGTCAATTGTTTGGGCGATCTCAAGTGCATTGGGCGGCAGATTAATTATTAAAACAAATTTCCGGCTGTTGGCAATTGTCGGCATGGTCTTTCTGGTTATTGGTAGTTATCTAATGACAACCATTGGTCTCCATACTTCTTACATTACGGTAATGTTTTATACGTCTTTAATGGGCTTTGGTATGGGATTCACCATCCCGGTATTTATGACTATCATCCAAACAGCGGTTTCAAAATCCGTGATGGGAACTGCTACATCTACCATCCAATTCAGTCGAAATATTGGGGGAACCATAGGAGTTAGCATCCTAGGGGTTTTCCTGAGTACGAACTTATCCAAACTACTGGTGAAATCTGGTTTTAATATCAATACAATTTCTCTCCGCGATTTAATTAATCCGGAATCAGTAACGCAAGCAGTTATCTCGGAGCCATTAAGAAATGCTTTAAGTCAGGCAATGGCAAACATGTTTTATCTGGCTTTAATCGCTGCTGCATTGGGTTTTGTGGTGGTTTTATTTACCCCACATGGCAAGGTCACCCAACTAAATTCAGCTTCTATTGAGAAAAAAATGGAACCTGTGGAAGTTAAAGAAATAGGCTAAACTAAAATCTTTCTTTTTTGAAATTTTAGGTAGAATAGAGAGAGGGACAACAATGATGGATACTACTTACCTTTATTATCAAATTGCAGATTCTATTCGAAGAGATATTGTAGACGGGCGATTAAAACCAGGCGATAAACTACCCTCTGTCAGAGAATTAAGTAAACAATGGGGTTGTACTCAAGGTACTGTTCAGCGGGCGTATTCTGAGTTATCCCAACAGGGCTTGCTCGAAAGCCGAGCCGGAAAAGGTACTCATGTTAGTGGGGTGTTGACCCCAGTAGAAATGCAAACCGACAATGTTTTGCGAATGGTGAATCTGGTTAACCAGGCTGAAGAATTCCTTTTGAAATCAATTTCTAAAGGATATACTTTGGAGGAGATTCAAAATTCCATGAATTTGGCGATGGATCATTGGAAATCTCTTGAAAGTCAGTTAACAAAAAATACCTTAAAGATGATTAAGTTTATCGGCAGCCACGATCCGATTATCAATTCTATTTCGCAACAATTTTTTAAGTATTTTCCTGGGTACGGGTTAAGTTTATTTTTCTCAGGCAGCCAGGGAGGTTTGCAGGCTTTATCCGCTAACCAATCGGATATTGCAGGTTGTCATTTATGGGATATGGAGACAGACACCTATAACTTACAGGCTGTGAAACAAATTTTCAAAAATAAGAAAATGGTTTTAATTACTTTAGCCACTCGCCGGTTAGGATTAATTCTACCACCGGGGAATCCCTTTAAAATAAATTCGATTGCGGATATCATTAAAAAGCGAGTTCGTTTTGCTAACCGGCAAGCCGGCTCAGGTACAAGGGTCTGGCTTGATGCCATGTTAGCGAAAAATGGTCTATCTCCCGATGAAGTGATCGGTTATGAGAACGAATACGCAACCCATTCTGAAATCGGACGGGTTATTGCTGAGGGAAGCGCTGGGGTCGGAGTTGGACTGGAAACTGTCGCTCTGGCTTATGGGCTTGATTTTGTTTTGCTGACGAAAGAAAAATATGATTTGGTTTTTTATGAGCAAAACGCTCAAAAAGAACCCTTTAATTTGCTGATTCAATGGCTGCAAAGTCAGGCAGGCAAAAATTTTGTGAATCAATTCCCTGGCTATGAAAATAACGAAACCGGGATGATACGATACTCATAATTGAAAAAAGAACCTGATCTATTTTCAGGATCAGGTTCTTTTAATATTTTTTCACTCTACAATAACCGTATCGCTTTGACTGCGACCAAACACCTCCGGAGAATACATTTCTTCTGCTTTTGTTGGGGGGACAATGAAAGTTCCTGGCATGGTTGCCCGGACTACATAAGAGTATTCATAGACACCATCCCAAAGTAAACTGGTAAATACTTCCACTCTGGAATCGCGCAGATTTTGATGTTCGTACCAGCGATACCACCAGTACCACCAATAGAATGAACCTGTCTGCTCTTCGGGATCCTGCGGAATGCTTTCGCTGACCTCCAGATTAGGATTGATGATCTCCAACCCGGCTGGGAGCGGATCAATGAGGGCAACATGATACCGGCGATTATCAGCCACCATGGTTAGTTTCACCTTTACCCGCGCTCCGGCTTTGATGTGCCAGATACCGTCATAATCCAGCCAGACATCATTGGGATCATCTACCGCTTCATAAACACGTTGGACAACAAATCCCATATCCAATGGGTCGAGATGTAAATCAGTCGGTGCATATTTAAGGCCCAAACGATAATACAATCTGCCGATGCCTTCTTTAGAGAGGATGATATTTTCGCTCTCCTTCTCGGCGGTAAAATCTATCAGCGTCTGCATGGGGACAAAAGTCTCATAGCGATCAGTAGAATAGCCACTAAAAGAAGTCTCGCCTGCATAGGTATCCCCGAGCCAGAGTCGGGCAACGAAATCGGGTGTTTGGGCTTCATAAGTTTTGAAATAACTGTTCAAAGCTAGTAAGACAAACATATTTTCCTGAGTATTATTCCAGCGCCCTTTCGTTCGATGCGCTTGCAGTCCAGTTACAATTTTTGGAATTAAATCCGATTGCGGATTATCAGCAATCAGAGCATCCAGTAATAGGGCATCCGTCCGGCGATTTGAATAAAGTAAAACATAATCATCATCTGAATACCCGCTGACAAAATTGGCTGCTCCTGCAGTTTCAACGACTTGATTACCGACGTACCGTCTGATTTCCTGAACAGTGGATTGATATTGGGGATCCTGCAGCAGTACCTGCCAGAGCCAGGCGGTGGCATCCAAGGGAAGTTGCGAAACGCCATAATCATCAATGAGTCTCTCTGCCTTGTAAGAGTCCAAATCTCCAATACGCATACGAACATAAAGGGCATAGGCACTGATGGTTTGTTTGGTTTTCAAGCTGTACCAGTGTGGATAATAATCTTCGATATTCTGCAGATAGCCGCGAACATTGTCCCAAACTGGATCGGGAACATCAAACCCCATTTCTTTGGCTCTCTGCAGGGCATGAGCTGCATGGACAGAATGGAATGGGATCGATTCCTTCCCTTTCGACCAGTAGGGGAAACCACCATCCCAATTTTGCAGTTGGGATAAGCTTGTGATATCGGTCTGAATGGAAGTTTCCATTTCCTCCGGGCTGGGTAAGCCTTCTGCATTGAAGGCAGCTAATACATCTTTCAGTGCTGCGATGGCTAAAATTCTAGAAGCCATTTGTTCGCTACTGTTGAAAGGATAGGATACCAGATAGAGAACCGCGTCAGATAAGCTATTTAATGCCGTGGATGAGGTAGTGATCTCCAAACCACCAAATTGAGGATAGATACCTTCCGGGGACAAAACTGGTTGGGCGATTGCGCCCTGCTCAACAACCCCATAAGTGGCAAAAGCTTCTGTGGTGGCAGGAGTGTAAACAGGTAATGAGATCTGGACTGCGTCAGACATTCCACCTGAAACAGCGGCCACTTGCAAGTAAGCCTGCCCCGCCAAGGTAGTTTTTCCAGGGAAACGGACTTCAATCCGATCATTGGCTGGGATTGTAACCCGCAAACCCTGGTTTTCAGTCAGTTCAAGATTGCTGCCCTCAATGACGATCTCGGTGGTTAAATCTTCATCCGTTTGATTCTGAAGCACAACCGGAATTTCAAATTGATCGCCAAAATTCAGGAACCGGGACATGGATGGCCTGACCATCAGCGGCAAGCGTGCTGTCAAATTACTTTCACTGGAACCAAACATTTTTCCACCCGGGTCAGCAGCAATGGCCATAATGCGATAGCGGGTCAGGTTATCGGGTAATTCGAAAGCGACTCGCACATTTCCATCTGCGTTGGTTTTTTCTTGTGGAGAGAAAATAGCCAGTGGATTGAAATCGGTACGCACTGCAATTGGAGTGGAAGAAGGCGCTTCCTGGGCTTCTGAAAATTCCATTGGCGCGGCTGCCATCGGAGCAGCTTCTATCTCTCCTCCACCACGCCCCATGTCTAAATCCTCTGATAGTGACTTGTTGACCGTTTGGGTTGCCATCGCCTGCGTCGATGAATTCAATAATGTACTTGGGTCAACAAGAACAATATTTGCTCTGGAATAAGCAGCAGCAATATCCGCTGACCTTTGAGAATAAAAAGTCGTAATGGGATCCAGTAAGGAATAATTGGTCAAAGCCAGAATGGCATCGTCCACCACAATCAGCGTAATCTCTGCATTCGGAATGGGTAGACCGTTCTGATCTTTAACGGTGACAACAATACTGGAGCGTTCACCGGGGGCTAACTGGCTGGCATCCGGCTCGATGGCCACCGCCAGCGTGCGGGAAGTAGGTGGTATTTGTAATACCAGGTTACCGGATGCATACGCAGGTCTTGAAGGTACATTATCTAATTTTTCTCCTTCATCATTTGTTCTGGCTGAAGCACCGTTCAGATCAACCTGTACGTTGATATTGGGTATCTGAGATTCTTTAATGGGAATTTCCAAAGTAGTGGTTGATTCGTCCATCTGGAAAGGTTCTGTATAAAGAATGCCACTACGACTGATGGTTAACAATCCTTCTGCTGGATAAAAGGGAGATTGAACCAAAATTCTCGCTGTATCACCAGGTTGATATTCTTCTTTGTCGGGAATAAGGGTTACCTGTTCCTGTTCTAAATCTCGGGTAGGAGGAATTTCACCACCACTGACCCAGCGATCGAACTGGCTGTAATTTGTTCTGCCTTTTTCATCCGTAACGGTCGCTTTAATTCGATATTTGCCACCATTAGGCGTTTCAAAGCTACATTGAACCGGCTCACTTTTGGATTTAATTTCACATGTTTGCGAATCTTGGATTGTTTCCACCCATTCACCTTTTTGGAGCTTCCAGACAACACGCCCTGCTGTTACATTAACCATTTGGTTCGGAACAGAGTTACCGTCGATATCTGTTACGACGAGATCAATTTTAAGTTTCTCGTTCCTTTCAACAAAATATTTATCGCTATGCAGTCCAACATAAAGATCGGCTGGGTGAACCATCAAGGATGTTGACCCCGCCCAGGCTTGCCGGTTAACATCCATCACTACAGCTTCTGCAATGATGCTTTGCGGTCTGGTTTTCTGGTTCCCTTCAAAATTCATTTTAAGATAGTGATTTCCGGAAGAATCGGTCTTGCCTGTAAAAGTTTGCGCTGGTTGATTTGATCCCCCAAACCAATCATTGAAAATATAATGACTGATCCACCAGGGCTCCCAAACTCCAAAATTGAAATCTGACCAATTGGGCGGCTGGTAGTTGGTTGGTGTTGCGGTGACATTCCAGGTAACATCTGCATTCGGTAAGGCTCCGCCGGCATAATAAGCAGCTTCAGCAGCAACCACCACATCGCTATCTACAAAATAAGGACCTACGGTCTCATTGCGGGCATTAACTTCAAATTCCGGCCTGCGAAATTCCTGAATCTGGAAATTGTGGTAAAAAACAGTGGAATCAACATCGGAAAGAGCTCCTGAAGCAGTTAAGCTTACAGTAGCAGTTCCAAGATTCACCCGTTCCGGAATAGAGAATGAAAAATCAAAACCGCCGTTGGGGTTAACCTTAGCATTTTGTTTAAAAATTTCATTCCCTTGTGAATCCGAAACCGAATAGTAAATCGATTCTAAAGCAGATCCTGGTAAATTAACATCACCATTCTGTTTGCCCCCAATTTTCCGTACCCACCCTTTAAGAAAGACTTCTTCTCCGGGTTTATACATGCTGCGATCATCAATTACATACCAGCGCAGAAAATCGTTCACTGGACGCGATGTCCATCCGGTTTCATCCCAATAGCTTGATGTGACCGGTAATAAGGCAGTATCGTCGCCTTTTGTGGCTGTAAGAGCTAAAAATCCGGTAGTCGAAAGATTAAATTCAACGATACCTTGCTCGTTGGTCAGAAAACTTTGAGATGACCCCAAAGGTTGAACTTTCACATTTTGAAGAGCTCCTCCACTTTTTAGGTCTGTTGCCCAGGCAGTTACCGCCGAATGATCCGCAAAAACATCCAGTCCGATCTGGGATATCTGTACCCATACCTGAACCCAACGCCATGGATCATTTTTTTCAAAGAAACCCACCGGAGGTTTTACAACCACAATGAAGTGACCGAAGTTCGACTTCATGACTGAGGCAAGATCAATCTTCACCTCACTCAAGACATCTGTTTTGGTTTTAAAATTAATGGTCTGTTTTAACACCAGGTTTCCTGGAATTTTCACATTCGAATCGGAACGATAATATTCCTGCAAGTATTTTTGATAAGCGGGCCAATCGTCGGGATTTACTTTGTAAATGCTGACATCCAATTTTGGGTAGTTGACTGTGTAAAGAGATAACTCGGGTTTTTGGCTGTAAGGATCCAGGGTGATGAAGTCCTTTTGGGGACCGATCAGCCTGGGATCAGCTTTGCCTGTCTTGATACTAATTCTTTCTTCACGCTCCAGTGTTTGCCCAAAAATATCCTGGATTTTTGGTGACAGGGTAATCTGATAAGTGGTTGTACCTTCCGTCATACCGCTTATGTTGATCGTGTTTCCAATGAGGTTGATTGTTGCGCCTGGGATTTCTGGTGAAATTTTTATGAGTGTTTCATCAAAAAGATCATTATCCAGGGGATTAGTAAACCGGATATAGAAAGGAGAAAGCGGAGGGCAATCATTTCCATACCACGAACAACCATATTCATCGATGCGCAACTGAGGGTATGTTTGGAATTGAAACGATTGGGAATCTTCGGTGAGAAGTGTACCTTCAGCCGAAGGTGTTCCCGGGCCGACTTCAACAGTGATAGTGGAATCTTTTGGCAGAAGCTCGGTTGCTTTGAATGCCAGCCAGCGTCCCGCTGGAAAATTCTTTGTCATTGCCAGAATGCTTTCATTCTTTTCAATTTCATTTTCCGGTGCTAACTTCAATGAGTAGTTCTTGCCGTTGGCAGATAATTTAATCGTATTTAGAACAGCTTGCGAATCAATTCTTTGATCAAAACCAACGAACATGATCGGGTCTATAGGCTGTGGCCCATATGATGGATAATAGGATTTCATGGTAGCAGTTGGTGTGCTAAACGACCACGTGACTGATTTTTCCAGTTCATTTCCACTAACAGATTTTGTCCCGGCTGGAACTGTTACCCGATATTCGGTAGCCATCGGTAGGCGATCAATCACCTCAGAATCAAATTCGAAAGTCAGAGTTTTGGTTCCAATCCAGCGCCAGGTACCCTGGATAGATGGAACAACCTCAACTGGAATTTTCTGCTGGGAAAGCTGATTTAGTGTTCCCAGGGGTACCATGGGTTGATTAAAAGTCACACTGATAAAAGGAGCGATCGGTACAGCTCCTTCCGGTGAATAGCGGACAACTTCCAAAGGCCCTGAAAATACTTCTGGGGGTGAGGAAATTTCAGGGTCATTCGGAAAGGGCTGATCGATCGTATCGCCAGGTCGGGGAGGTGGCAGCACCTCCGGGGGAAGTTTAAATTCTTCTTGAATGCTTTCATCTTTAGGCAGATTGGGCAACCTGGATAAAATTGTTGCAATTTCCTCGGCAGTTAACGGCTCTCCGGCAATAACGGGCAATTCTTCCGGAGGTTTATAATCCGATTTACCTTCACTCAGGTTAATAATAAAATCTTGATTGTTATTATCATCGTTTAGGAGCAAGTTCATGGTTTTTTTCTCCGTTTTAGTCGTGGGAGTTTCTCCTCTTTGGCCAGGTTCATCCAGTGTTTTAGCTTTTCCTGGAAATAAATTGTTAAGTAATCCACATCCCATAGTGAAAATCAGCAGGATGGACAAGGCTAGTTTTTTTAAATTTTTACTATTGTGAAAATTAAAAGAATTCATGAGGCTTCTCCCTCTCCAAGAATTTATTAAAGTATAGACGATTACATCCTTTAATTAGTTCCATTTCAGCTACAAAGCGGCAATCTACTGAAAGGCACTATTCTGACAATAATAAGTGAATGCTTTGATCTATAATTAACAAAAATACATTGAGGTTGCAAAAATATGTCTAATTTATTTGATGAATTAACGATTCGAAGTGTTACCTTTCCTAACAGGATCGGCATGTCACCCATGTGCATGTATAGTTATGAACATGGTTTCGTGAACGATTGGCAATTAGCTCATTTGGGCGCCAGAGCCATCGGCGGCGTTGGGTTAATCATTGCGGAAGCTACTGCTGTTAATCCCCTTGGACGGATTACCCCTAATGATGCCGGGATTTGGGCAGATGAACAAATTGAACCACTGGCTAAAACAGCCGGTTTTATTCGATCTCAGGGAGTTGTCGCAGGGATTCAACTGGCACACGCAGGCCGCAAAGCCTGTACCCATCGTCCCTGGGAAGGCGGTAAACCTATCTCCTCTGAAGAATCGAATTGGTGGCAAGCGGTCGGAGCCAGCCCGGTTTCCTTTAATTCCGAATATCAGGTACCCCATGAATTAACCAAACGAGAAATTCTTGATATTGAGCAGGATTTTGTTAATGGCGCCAGGCGCTGTCTTGAGGCAGGCTTTAATTTGCTTGAAATTCATGCTGGTCATGGTTACCTATTACATTCCTTTTATTCACCGGTCTCTAATATGCGAAATGATGAATATGGCGGCAACTTTCACAATCGTATCCGTTTTCTATTGGAGATTATTCAGAAAATTCGAACGGTATGGCCGGATAAATACCCTTTGATGGTCAGACTATCCGGAACAGAGTGGACTGAGAATGGTTGGACGGTTGAAGATTCTATTTCATTAACAAAAGAAATAATGAAAGCTGGGGTTGATATTGTAGATTGTTCCTCCGGGGGAAATATTCCCGGTGTAAAGGTGAAACTTGAACAGGGGTATATGGTATCCATCTCAGAACAGGTCAGAAAAGCTACCGGAGCCATGACAGCAACTGTTGGTCTCATCTCTGATCCGACTTATGCCAATTCGATTATTGCGGAAGGAAAAGCGGATTTTGTTTTATTAGGGCGGGAATTATTACGAAATCCAACCTGGCCTCTGCAAGCAGCAAAAGCCCTTGGCGTAAAATCACCCATTCCGCCCCAATATTTAAGAGCTTACAAATAGAAAGAAGGTATTATGTCAATCAATCCATTTGCTGGTAAAAAAGCGCCTAAAAGTTCTTTAACCAACATTCCGAGGCTGGTCGCTGATTATTATCAACTTGAGCCCAACCCAGACAATCCAGGCGACCTGGTTTCATTTGGCACCTCTGGCCATCGAGGCTCTTCCAGTGAGAAAACATTCAATGAGGATCATATTTTAGCGACCACGCAGGCTATCTGTGAATATCGGCAATCTGCTGGAATTGATGGAATTTTATTTATCGGTAAGGATACCCATGCACTCTCTGAGCCAGCTTTGTTAACTGCCATTGAAGTATTAGCTGCTAACAATGTGCAGGTACGCTATCAGGGCGGCATGGGCTATACGCCTACCCCGGTGGTATCGCATGCTATTCTTTGCCAAAATCAAAATCGCACATCTCATCTTGCGGATGGTATTGTAATCACCCCATCACACAACCCACCTAATGATGGCGGCTTTAAATACAACCCTCCTTCCGGAGGACCCGCCAGTCCTGAGATTACCGGGTTGGTACAAAAAAGAGCGAATGAGATTCTGCAGAACAAACTTCAGGGAGTTAACAGAATAAAAATTGAGAAAGCTCTGAATATGGATAACGTAAAACCTTATAATTTTGTTTCACCCTATGTTGAGGATTTACAAAACGTTGTAAATCTGGGTATTGTTCGCCAAAAAGGATTGAATATAGGGGTTGATCCGCTAGGTGGTGCTGCAATTGATTACTGGGATGTGATCGCGGATTATTATGGATTAAATATAGAAGTGGTCAATCAGGATGTCGACCCGCGCTTTGCCTTCATGCCTCTGGATCATGATGGAAAAATTCGAATGGACTGCTCTTCCCCTTACGCAATGACAGGTTTGATTGGTTTGAAGGATAAATTTGATATTGCTTTCGGGAATGACCCGGATGTTGACCGGCACGGGATCGTAACACCAACTGGCGGATTGATGAATCCTAACCATTACCTGGCTGTAGCTATCTGGTACTTATTTCAAAACCGTGATCAATGGAGACAGGATGCCTGGGTAGGAAAAACGATTGTCTCCAGTTCAATGATTGACCGAGTTGTTGATGCTATACACATGCAACTAGCAGAAGTACCGGTTGGTTTTAAATGGTTTGTGGATGGTTTACTAGATGGATCATTTGGTTTCGGTGGAGAAGAGAGTGCCGGCGCCTCCTTTTTGCGGTTTAATGGTCAGGTTTGGACTACCGATAAAGATGGAATAATTATGGATTTACTGGCAGCCGAAATTTTGGCAACCACCGGAAGAGACCCTTACCAGATGTATCAGGATCTGACCCGGCAATATGGAAATCCCGTGTATCAACGGATGGATGCTCCTGCAGACGCATCTCAGAAAAAAATATTATCCAATTTAAACCCGGATAATGTCAAAGCAGACAAATTGGCAGGAGAAAAAATTCAGCAGAAAATCACCAAGGCTCCATACAATCAGGCACCCATTGGTGGGTTAAAAGTCATCACGGAAAATGGCTGGTTTGCTGCACGTCCATCCGGGACGGAAGAAATTTACAAAATATATGCTGAAAGCTTTCTGGGAGAAGATCATTTAAATATGATTCAACAGGAAGCACAGGAAATTGTTAACGACGCCTTTAAAAATGATTAAGTTAAAGAAATGATCGAACTCCCTGAAGTAATAAACTTGTCTTTTAAGGTCTTTTTAGCAACCAATCAGAAAACTCCTGGAATAGGAAATGGGGTTCTACAGGACATTCTATTTAACACCAGGCTAAAAACAAAAAAGAAATTATTGAAAACCTGGGTGGAACTAAAATCATTTACGAAGCAATTTTGGGAGGAAGTGTTTATTATTGTTCCGTTTGTCAATCAATTTAATTAATGGTGAGATGAAGAAAAATTGATAAACGTAACTTGACGATACTAAAAAATACATTCTGAAAAAATTTTAATTTGATAGGTTCAGGAGATGATGATGTTATTATGCATTGATATTGGAAACACCAACACGAAATTAGGTTTATTCAAGGGGGAAGAAATGATTCAACGCTGGAGGATATCTTCAGATCCTGCCAATCTGGCTGACGAATACGGAGTTCTGATCAGAGATTTGTTTTCTTCAAAAGGTTTGTCTGTTGAAGATATTACTGGTTGTGCCATTTCCTCAGTGGTACCCAGCCTTACGCAGGAATTTATCGAAATGTCTGAAGATTATTTTTCATTGACGCCAACCATTTATAGCCCGGAATTGAATATTGGAATGAAGATTAATACAGATTATCCCTCCGAGGTAGGTCATGACTTAATCATGAATGCCCTGGCAGCCCGTAAGCTATATGGTAAACCGGTCATCATCGTTGGCTTTGGAACCGCCACTTCCTTTGTAGCTGTCTCAGAAAGCGGAGATATAGAAGGAGTTGCAATTGCGCCGGGTGTTGTTTCCAGCTCGGAATCTTTATTTCGGGCTGCATCGGCTCTTCCGCGGGTTGCATTGACACATCCAAGGGTGGCAATAGGGAAAAACACGATTCAATCGATGCGTTCTGGAATCGTGTTTGGTTTTGTTGGACTGGTGAAAGAGATCGTCAACCGCATGAAAAAAGAACTAAACGGAAATCCGGTCGTGGTTGCAACCGGGGGAATGGCGACCTTAATTGGACCAGAATGCGATGTAGTGGATATCATTCAGCCCAATTTAGCATTAATCGGTTTACGTGAAATGTATTTACTCAGCCGTGATTAATTTGTTAATTTGACTAAGTTATTATTTCGTCAGGATCACGCATCCGATCACACCGGCTCCTGCATGGACTGATAAACCGGCGGTGAATTCTGCAAAGATTGGGTCAGAAGGGCAGGAAAGAGTTTTGCATAATTCCTGGTAAAGTTCTTTTCCACCGTTCAGGTTGTTGACGTGAATGATCCCAACCTGCTCAATCCTTTTTCCAGCTACAGCAGTTTGAATAAGTTCAATTAAACGATTTCGAGCCTTTTTCATCGTTCGAATTTTTTCTAACAGATCCAACTTTCCATCCTGAACGGAGAGAATGGGTTTGATATCCAAAGTATCAGCCAGCCCGGCGGCAAGTTTCCCAACCCGACCACTCATAGCCAGATACTTTAAAGTAGGGAGTGCGGCATACACATGCAGATTATTTTTCATGTTTTCCAGTTCAGACAGAATTTCATCCTTTGTCATACCAGCCAGTGCTGTTTTTGCGGCATGTAAAACCAGAAAGCCCTGAGCCAGTGATAATTGAAGAGAATCAAAGACGGTGATATCTTTATCCGGGAACATGTCTCTTGCTGTTACTGCAGATTGATAGGTTGCACTCACTTTACTAGAAACACAAATACACAGGATCGTATCACTTCCATTGTCAAATGCTTTCTGAAAGGCTTGTTCAAAAGCAGCCGGAGATGGCGCAGAAGTTGTGGGTAGCTTTTTGGTTTGATCGATGATTTCAAAAAGAGTGGCATCATTGATATCGACCCCGGTTATATAGGTAGATTCTCCAAAGTGGACAGTAATGGGCACCTGGGTGATGTTGTATTTTTCTGCAATTTCTACCGGCAAACTGGAATCGGTATCTGTGATAATTGATATTTTTGACATGATCCTCCAAAAAATGATTACGATACTTACAGTATTGGTCTTTGAATTCAATAATTAATATTCGCAAAATGATAGAACACCAAACAAACGAAAAACTCTCGATTTTGAGGAAACTAATGAAAATTCCTCAAAAAAAGTTAGCGGATTAACTGTTTTGTGCCATCTTCGCCCAGCTATCTTTTAGACTAACTGTTCTGTTGAAGATTAGATGCTCCTTTGAGGAATCCAGATCTGTGCAGAAATATCCCTGTCTTTCAAATTGATAGCGGCTTCCGGGGAGTGAATTAATCAATGAGGATTCAACTTTACAGTGTCTGAGAAGAGAGAAGGATTCAGGGTTGAGGTTATCCAGGAATGTTTTGCCTTCTTCGGTGTTATCCGGATCGGGCTTGAGGAACAGGCGATCATATAAGCGTACTTCGGCATCCAATGCATGTTGGGCGGATACCCAATGAATGGTACCTTTTACTTTGCGACCATCCGGCGAATATCCTCCGCGGGTTTCCGGGTCGTAAGTACAATGTATTTCAGTAATCTCGCCGTTTTCATCTTTAATTACATGGGTGCATTTAATGTAGTATCCATAGCGTAAACGGACTTCATTCCCTGGTGAGAGGCGGAAATACTTTTTAGGAGGATTCTCCATAAAATCATCCTGTTCAATAAATAGTACTTTAGAGAATGGAACACTACGGGTTCCGGCATTTTCATCTTCGGGATTATTAATTGCTTCTAATTGTTCGACTTTATTTTCTGGATAATTGTCGATAACCAGTTTTAATGGGTTTAACACAGCCATAACGCGATTAGCAGTTTTGTTGAGGTGATCACGAACACAGTATTCAAGCAAAGACACATCTACTACACTCTCGTTTTTGGCAACGCCAACTTTATCAATAAAATCCAGGACCGCTTCAGGAGTGTAACCCCGGCGGCGCATCCCGCATAAGGTTGGCATTCGGGGGTCATCCCAACCATTGACCAATTTATTGTCGACCATCATTTTAAGGAAACGTTTACTTAGAATCGTATAGGAAATGTTCAGACGTGAAAATTCAATCTGGCGGGGATGGAAAATGCCTAATTTCTCCACGAACCAATCATAGAGAGGGCGGTGGGCTTCATAAGCCAGGTCACAAAGAGAGTGTGTAATGCCCTCTATGGAGTCTGACTGTCCATGTGCAAAATCATACATGGGATAAATACACCATTGATCACCGGTGCGATGATGATGGGCATGTAAAATTCGGTACATCACCGGGTCGCGCATGTTGATGTTGCCGGAAGCCATATCGATTTTGGCTCGTAAGACCCGGGTGCCATCCGGAAATTCACCGGCTTTCATTCGACGAAAAAGATCCAGGCTCTCTTCTACAGCACGATCCCGATAAGGGCTATTTTTGCCTGGTTCTGTAAGCGTGCCGCGGTATTCACGAATTTCGTCTGGACTCAGGTCATCCACATAAGCATCACCCTGGAGGATCAATTGTTCAGCCCATTGATAAAGTTGGTCGAAATAATCGGAAGCATAAAACTCGCGATCTTCCCAGTCAAAGCCTAACCATCGGATGTCTTCTTTGATGGAGTCGACAAACTCGACATCTTCTTTTACCGGGTTGGTATCGTCATAGCGTAAATTAGTCTTTCCACCAAAAGCTACAGCCATTCCAAAATCAATGCAAATAGCTTTGGCATGCCCAATGTGTAAATAGCCGTTTGGTTCGGGTGGAAAGCGGGTGTGAACGGTATTGAAGCGCCCGGATTTTAAGTCATCTTCAATTGATTCTTTGACAAAATTAGAGCTCGTGAAAATTTCGGCCATATTTTTCTCCAACATGATTGTAATTTGTAGATTCTAATCTTCTTTGATGTTTGCTGCAACTTGGAAATAAAAAACACTTCCAATTATTTGAAAGTGTTTTTAAATTTTTATTTCTTGATTTTTTTATAAAAGAACCATGAGAATCATCGCACTGAGCATGTAAATAGAAGCGTATTTAAACAATCCGAAATTTAATTTTTCTGAGGGTTTGATTAGACTGAAAATTGCCAAAAAAGTCAGCCCTATTGATAAAATGACCAAGATACCCATATACCGAAACGCCATTCCAATTCCAACACCGGCTAAAATCATACAGACGGCAGCCAGAATACTGGAAATTGCGATCGTTATTCGAGTGATCGAATAACCATAAGTAGATGGAAAGGTTGGTATCCCAGCATTTTGATAGTCATTGAAATATTTAATTGAAAAAGTCATGATATGGGTTGGTATCCAGAATAAAATTCCAAAAGCCATCAGGACTCCAACCCAATCAATGGCGCCTAATCCCAGAGCTCTTCCAGCAAGAATGGGCATACCACCAGCTAAACCTCCCCAAACGATAGACCAGCAGGTTCTTCTTTTTAGCCAAAAAGTGTAGATGACAACATCGAAGAAAATTCCTGCAAACACAATCAGGCCGAATAATGGATTAATGATGATGCCGATCAAAGTGCCAACAGCTGATAGTACCAACCCAAGAATTAAGGCTTCTTTTGGAGAGACCAAACCAATTGGTAAGGGGCGGTAACAGGTTCTTTTCATTTTTGCATCAATGTCCCGATCAAACCACATGTTGATGACAGTGCTGCCGCTGATGGTTAAGAACAAGCTGACAGCCACACCAAGCAATAAAGGCAGATTAAGAACGGGACATTTGCAACTCATAAATCCTGCCAAACCGGTTGCCAGAAGCAAACCGGTTTGCAGACTTTTAATAAGTTGCCAGTAGAGCGAGATTTTCTGAGCGATGATTTTCAATTAAATTCCTTTTTGTTTTAATTTTACCTTACACAACGAAATCCGAACCCAGGGCTGTTATATGTTGGGATGGAACTATTTCGTACCCACACTCGCAAATAATTTTCATAAACATCCTTGCTACCGCCTCTGAGATAGCGATAATGCTGTTGCTCATAAACGTTATTGGTCCATTCCCAAACATTGCCTGCCATGTCGTAAATTCCAAAGGGACTGGGGGAATTCAGGGTAACATACCCATCGTAAGTCTTGCCATTATAGAAGCCTACGGGGGTTGTGCGCGAACCCAAGGAGCTCATATCTTCAAATGGATCCCGGCTGTTGATCAGATTGGCATTATTTCTCTCAATTGTCTCACCCCAGGGGAAAGGGCGACCGTCCACACCGCGGGCAGCTTTTTCCCATTCTAATTCTGTCGGTAACCGCCAATCGTAATACTCGCAATAAGCTTTAGCACCAAACCATGAAACCATTGTTTGAGGATGGTTTGCCCACATTTCCTGGGCTGAGAATTTTCCACCTTCATAATTCAAGCGGGTCATGGGGTTGTTTAGTGGGAGATGATTGTAATCACCGGCAAGAATTTCTTCTTCATGTCTGCCATTATTAAATGGGTCTCCAGGATAGAAGCCCACAATCTCATCGCCAGAGATCTTAATTGTCCCGGCTGCCAGGGCTTCATTAAGGTACTGAGCAAACTGATCGACCGTCACTGCCGTTACCATCATTTCGTAATTGTAATCAATATTCACCTGGTGCTTAAATTGCCCGGACAAGAATGTTCCGGATGGAATTTTTGCCCAGGAATTTGGGTCGATCCCGGTATCATAGATTGGAGCAGGGGTATTCAGATCTACAGGTTTACAAGCTGAAAGCAGGAATGCTGAAAGTAAGATAATAAAGAATATTTTTTTCATCAGAATTCCTCCACGTATGACTGTAATTTTTCATTAGCTTCTTCAGACCAGCGGCCTTTTTTCTTAAAGAGATCGATTAATCGCCAGACCATAATGGCGGCCAGTGCGACTAAAACAGTGACCAACCCAATATCTCCCAGCAGCGTTGTGGTGTTCACAACCGGTTGTTGATGGGCTTCGTCCACAAAGAGGCGTTTCATTTCATAGACCGTAACAGCTCCAAATGCCAGGTCGGAGAAGATAATCACAGCCCAGCCAAACCATTGCCGGGCTTTTCCTTTTAATCCGGCGAAATCAGCATAGTACAGCAAAAGAATGGTGGCTGTTAAAGTTGCCAGAATATGCCAGTGACCTGTGAGAATTAGTTTCTCGTCCATGAAGGGCCAGTTCCGGAAGATATCGTCCAGTTTGACCGCCACAAAGATTCCAACACCGCTAACGGTGAAATTCATGAAGACCATTTGCCAGGTTACACCGAATTTTAACGGGTCACGGAGCAGAGTAGCCAAACCCTGGAAAAAATTGCCTTTTTTAATACCTTTTTCAGCCAACCCTTCCCTGATTAATTTACGCCAAGAATAGATAACCAGGAACAGAGCACCGAGCATGGCGATGGTTGAGCCACCGTAAATTACTGCATGTGCAACACCTTCAAATGGAACAACCAACCAGGTACCAACCGATAAGACGATCGATCCAACAATAATGAGCGGCATAGCAATTTTATGAAGAATCCCTTTAAAATCCATATAGCGGCAAATAATCAAGGTACAGGCAATTGCAATTAATGCCAACATGATGTGTAAGTGCCCAATGATTGATTTTTGCAGGGTTGTTTTGATTGGTTCACGAACGACATTTTCAGCGAAAAAGGTGAGGAAACCATTGCCATAGAAGGCGCCCGGAATTGCACCGAAAAGGGCTGAGGCCAAAGTGACGACGGACATGGAGAAAAATGCTACCCGTTCCAGATCATAGCCGCTTTTCGTATGGGCATATTCCTTGTTTTTAACTTTATTTTCCTCTCGCCAGGGCCATAAGGCATAAACCAGAATGCAACCAGCATAGAATATCAGCATTAATCCGGTAATGTAGATACCGTGCATGATCCAATTCTTTCCCCAATAAGCAAAGGGGAGACCACCAATCACTACAGCGAGATAACCAAAAGTAATGGTGCTGTTAATCTGCACCCGCAGGTTCTCTTTCATGGGGACCAAATCGGTGATCATGTATGTTTCAATCGCAATGACGATCATGGCAATGACGTGGTACAACGCGATTATTCTACCTTCTCGATCTGCTTCCAGTAAATTAATATTGAAGGCTTTAACAATGATCGCCTTGACACCCATATCATTCATTGGCCCGGATAAAGAGCCAAAAAAAGCTGAAATTAGGGCAGCTAAGGCGATTCCAACCAGAATCAGTCCCTTGGTGGATTTGAAAAGATAATTAAACCGACTTTTAAAAAATTGCATACAAACTCCTATCAACAAAAATTTTTACCTTTAATTTTGTTTGTGTATTTTTGCACATAGTACCATATTCTTAACTGAAAAGTCATTAACAAAAGTCATTCTAATGTTATTTATTAACCCATCCTGGTAGATTCTGATTTTTTACCTGAAATATGGGCTGTAAAAAAACTATAAAGAAAAACAGAATATTAATGACTCTTCTGAAAGTTAATTTAATCCTGAATACCAACCCATTTCTGCCATAAATTTGGAATAACAAGAGTGATTAACAAAATCAGGCTGGCAATCGGTGCCAGCGAGAAAAGTGAAAATCTACCTAATTCCATCGCTGTGACCAGGCCTAAAGGGATACCAACGATTAACTCGATTGCCGCGGCTAATAAACCAACCGGAATAAGCCAGCTTTTTGGTTTGGTGAGAATTCCAACCGTGACAATCGCCCAACCAGCCATGGCGAACCAATGTAAACTCACAACAAGATAGAAAATTGGGTCGCCTACGGTGATAATTCGACTGGTGCTGGAAACCCCATTCATAAAACAAAATATATAGGTGATGCCTGTTCCCATGCCTAATAGGATTTTACTCCAGGGAAGTTCAGCTACTTTCCATAACAATAAAAAGTAGATGATGATGTAAGGGAAAAACATTGTGAAATAGATTGGGGGCAAACCGGCTGCCATGAAGGGGATGTTTACAAAAAAGCTGCCTAAAAGGGCAAAAGTGATCCCGATCACCGAAAGTAAATATGCCCAATTCTTTTTTGTGAAAAACCCATAGGAACTAACCAGGAAAAAAGCTGCGGCTAAGAAACCTAAATCAGCCAACCCGGGATGGATATATTTCAGGAGAATTTCACAACCTGGCTCAGCGGATTCAGCCGACATACCTGCAACATACCATTGAAAGAACAAAATAAAATGCCCAACTATCCCTATCAGGGCTGCGACCAAAGCAAGAATTCCTCCGAACTTATTGTTTTTATTCATTTTTCCTCCATAATTTTGTGTAATGATTTCAAATCAACAACGACCTGTTTTACAAATTGAGGGTTCAGTGACAGGCATCGCACCCTTTGTAAAAAGCAGTATTGTTGTGAGATGCAACATAAATAATTGTTCCGGGATCAACAGTAAAATTACATTGATCCAGAAATTTTGGCTTATCTTCCCAGGCATAAACTTCGATATCACAGCCTATATAAACATTTCCGGAAAGATGGTTATTACATAACGGGCCGGATATAACCTGGTCCATGTTTTTTATCTTTCCTTTAATTTCAATTTTTTGCGGGTTCGTAAAAACAGAAACTTCGTCTGGAAATGGATCAGAACGATCACGATAGGTGATTTCTCCTGGTTCGCATAATGAACCTGAACCCTCGCAGGCGCTTAAAAATATAACAATTATAAAAAAAAGAAAAAGAATAAATATGCGCTTCATAAAACACCTTTTTTCCGATTCTGATTTCTTTTTATTTGTACCAAATTTCACTTTTGAAAACTTTAACTTTGAGCAAATAACAACAGAATCCATCCATGATTTTCAGCAACTCTGGTATATTATTAAGAGGAGTGACAAATGGAATTAATGACAAACCTCATTCAGAATAATCCGATTTTTAGACAGATTTCTCCAAAGAATTTGGATCTGCTCGAGAAGACAGCCATTAGCCGCCAATATGTTAAAGGTGAATTGATTGTCCTGGATGGAGATATCTGGCCGTATTTATTCCTGATCGTGAAAGGTAGTGTCCACGCGATTAAGAGCTCCGCTGAAGGGCGGAATCTGGTGGTGACCACTTTTGATCCAGGAGATATTTTTTGGGGTTTGGCATTCTTTTTTGACCATCAGCAAATGACTGTAACACTGGAAGCTGCGGAAGATTTATTTTTACTCCTTTGGTCAGACGAAGTTCTCGTGCCCATTTTAAAACAAGACGGTGCCGCTGCCTGGGAGCTATCAAGGACTATGATTTCAAAGATGCTGCGGGCCAGTGAAATTTTGGAAGAAATGACTTTTCAACCGGTAGCAGGTCGCCTGGCGAAGCTTTTAATGGATACTGTTAAAGATCAACATCACAAGCCAGTATCCAGAAGTTTGACTCTAGATGAAATGGCGGCCCGAATTGGTTCTACACGTGAAATGGTTTGTCGCTTTCTTCATCGTTTCGCGCATGATGAGATCATCGATATTACCCGCACTGAATTTCGAGTAACCGACGCCAAGAAATTGAGAGAAATTGCCAAGAATTTTAAGGGATAGTTCCTTTTCTTATTAATTCAGGTTTCATTTATAATTCCTTGCATGGGCAAAATTCTGATCAATAAAGCCACGTTCTTGTTATTAATCTGTTTGCTCACCGCCTGCCATGCGGGTAGAAATGGAAGGCAAACGGAAGATCTGGTTGATAAAAATCTTTATATTGAAAATAAAGGTTCAGACACCATGGTTAATCTGGCTTTATATTGGGCTGAAAAATATCAGTCTATTCATCCGGAAATACGAATATCGATTACCGGAGGTGGGAGCGGGACAGGGATTTCCTCATTAATCAATAATACCGTCGATTTAGCAAACGCTTCCCGTGAGATTACTGACCAGGAATTAAAGGAAGCCAATAAAAATGGGGTTCAGCCCGTAGAAACTATTGTTGCCCGGGATGCAATTGCAATTATTGTTAATCCGGAAAATCCCATTGAACAGCTAACTTTAAAACAAGTTTCAGATATTTATTCGGGGAAAATAAATAATTGGAGTGAATTAGGCGGGGATAATCGCCCGATTGTGCGATTATCAAGGGAAACGAATTCTGGTACCCATGTTTATTTTCTGGAAAAAGTGGTTCGGTTGGGAAATAAAAATGATCACACCATCTTTTCTGCCAGCACATTGCTGTTACCTTCATCAGAAGGAATCATCGCCGAGGTGCAGGATAACCCCAATGCAATTGGTTATGATGGTTTGGGTTATATTACACCGGAAGTTAAAGTTCTTTCGATTGCGGAAAAAGAAGGGAAAGAATATGTATACCCAACCCTGAATTCTGTAAATCAAAATCAATATGCCATCTCCAGAAATTTGTTCATCTATTCAACCGGAACCCCAAAACCCCATGTTCAGGAATACTTGAACTGGCTCCTCTCACCAGATGGGCAGGAAATTGTGAAGTCGCTAGGCTTCATCCCAATTCAATGAAGAACACAAATATGAATAAAAACACGTTAAAAATTGGCGAGCAACTCGTTACCAGATCCATCCAGTTTTCAGGTTATTCTTCGATCCTTTTTGTGTTAATGATCTTATTTTTTCTTCTTTATGAAGGTATTCCAACAATTTTTGAAATTCCTCTCAAGGAAATATTTTCTACCCGGTGGTACCCGATTGAAAATTATTATGGAATCCTTCCTCTAATTTTGGGATCGTTGGTAGTTACATTAGGAGCCTCTTTGGTGGCGGTCCCTTTTGGAATTCTCACGGCAGTTTATATCGCTGAAATTGCGCCTAAATGGGTTAAAGAAATCATGAAACCTCTGGTGGAATTATTAGCCGGGTTGCCCAGTGTTGTTCTGGGTTTTTTAGGAATTCTGATTGTTTCACCTTTTTTAAGAGATAAATTGCATTTACCTACCGGGCTGACTGCCCTGACAGGTTCGATCCTGTTAGGTGGAATTGCGATTCCCACAATTGTCTCAATTGCGGAGGATGCCCTGAATAATGTTCCCAACTCTTATCGGCTGGGTGCATTGGCTTTGGGATTAACCCGCTGGCAGACTATCTGGGGTGTGACAGTCCCAGCTGCAAAATCTGGCATATTAATGGCAGTGATGTTAGGGGTGGGGAGAACAATTGGTGAAACCATGACAGTTATGATGGTGACAGGCAACGCACCTTTGTTGCCTGGCTCTCTTAATGCCTTATTCATGCCCATTCGAACCATGACCGCCACAATTGCATCAGAAATGGGGGAGGTGGCTTCCGGCAGTCCCCATTATCATATTCTATTTTTTATCGCTGTGGTTTTATTTCTCTTCACTTTGCTGGTCAATTTGATTGCCTCGAATATTGGATCAAAAAGAATTAAACGCGTTGAAAAGATGTTATCTTGAGTTATCATGCAACAATTAAAAGAAGACAATTTAAAAAAACAACTTAGAATTGAGAAAATTGGTTTTACTGTTTTAACAATTCTTGCGATCGCCACTGTTTTGCCGATTATCGCGGTTGTTATTTACATTGTCTATCTGGGCGCTCCGGCAATTTCCTGGGATTTCATTTTTTCAATGCCACGCGATGGAATGAAATCTGGCGGAATCTGGCCGGCGATTGTGGGTACCTTTTACCTGACGATTGGTACTGCCATTTTTTCAGTTCCATTAGGAATTGCCGCAGCTATTTATTTGTCTGAATATGCACCCAACAATAAATTGACTCAAACCATTCGGCTGGCAATTATTAATTTAGCTGGGATACCGTCGGTGGTTTATGGATTATTTGGATTAGGACTTTTTGTTGTGTTTCTCAATTTTGGAACCAGTATCCTCTCAGCTTCTCTTACCCTGGCTATTATGACATTGCCAGTCATCATCAGTACCACCGAAGAAGCAATCAGGGCTGTGCCGCAATCCTTTCGGGTGGTCAGCATCTCTTTGGGAGCAACCAAATGGCAGACAATTCGTAGAGTGGTGTTACCGCAAGCCATCCCTGGCATTTTGACGGGCGTCGTTCTGGGGCTGGAGAGAGCTGCCGGGGAAACTGCTCCGATCCTGTTTACCGGGGCTGCTTTCTTTCTACCACGCTTGCCGAATTCTCCATTGGATGCAACCATGGCTTTGCCCTATCACCTTTTTGTGATTTCCACCCAGGTACCTGGTATGCCAATACAAATTCAATATGGCACCGTCCTGGTCTTATTGGTTTTTGTTTTGTTAATGAACATCATCGTAACAATTATTCGGTCCAGAGCACGCGCTAAAAGGCAATGGTGAGATGGACAAAATAGTCATAGAAAATTTCTCCTTAACGTATTCCGACGGGGTTGAATCCTTATTCAATATTAATCTCAATATTCCTGCTAACCAAATCACTGCTCTGATTGGGCCATCAGGAGGAGGAAAATCAACGCTATTACGAGCGTTTAATCGGCTGAATGATTTGGTGGATGTTCAGCGCATCTCAGGGGTTATTAGAATTGATGGTATTAATATTTTTAGAAAAGATATTGATGTAATAGAACTGCGCAGAAAAGTTGGCATTGTTTTTTCAAGACCTTTACCTTTACCACTTTCAATCTACCAGAATGTGTCCTATGGGCTGGAAATGATGGGTGAGAAAAGGAAAAGCGTTTTGGATGACGTGGTCGAAAAGACATTGCGATTATCGGATTTGTGGGACGATGTAAAAGAGCGTTTGCAGGATTCCGCCTATTCAATCTCAGGTGGGCAACAACAACGCTTATGTCTGGCCAGAACCCTGGCACTGCAACCTGAAATTATTCTTTTGGACGAACCGACTTCTGCTTTGGATCCGGTTTCAACCGCTAAAATTGAAAACACTCTGGAAGAACTAAAACAAGATTACACAATTGTTATTGCTCCACATAATACCCAACAGGCTGGGCGGATTGCGGATCAGGTGGCTTTTTTTCTGCAGGGAAAATTAATCGAATTCTCCAGTTCGGACGAGATTTTCACCCGACCAAAAGATATTCGAACCCAGGATTATATTTCCGGGAAATTTGGTTAATGGAGAAGATTTATCCCGGAATTGATTTGATTTGTTGAGCTAAATCAATAAAATTACTTCATTATCGCAAATATCTTACCGCTACATGAGGAGAAATTATGACAAGACCATCCTGGGATTCTTATTTTATGAAAATTGCAGAGGATGTTGCTATCCGTTCAACTTGTGATCGGGCCAAGGTTGGCGCTGTTCTGGTAAAAGATAAACACATTATTTCAACCGGATATAACGGTTCTCCGGCCGGGTTAGAGCATTGTGATGATGTCGGGCACCTTATGGTAGATGGGCATTGCGTGCGTACTGTTCATGCTGAAGTGAATGCCATTATTCAGGCTGCAGTTTTTGGTCTGGCTACCAGGGATGCGGTCTGTTATGTAACCCATTACCCTTGTTTAAATTGCACGAAGATGCTGATTAATGCCAGAATCTCTAAACTTATTTACACGACCGCTTACCGTATGGATCCGATTGCGGTTGAATTTCTTGAAAAAGCCGGTGTAGCGGTTGAACAATTTCTCGAGTAAGATTATCCTCATTAAATTAGCATGGTTACAAAAAATTGATCTAAGAATCTTCCAGCAATTCAAATAAGATTGTGTTCATAATGCCGCCGTCTTGAAAATAACGGGCTTCAATAGCCGTATCGATCCGCAACTTTACAGTGAAGTGAATGATTGTTCCATCGTTCTTTTGAGCTGAAATCTGCACCTCTTTCCCAGGAATTATTTCTTCCAGACCTGTAAAAGAATATTTTTCGGTACCATCCAAGCCCAAACTGATTCTATTTTCACCAGGAAGGAATTCGAGGGGCAAAACGCCCATTCCTACCAGGTTGGAACGGTGGATTCTTTCGAAAGATTCAGCAATAACTGCTTTAACACCTAATAACATGGGACCTTTTGCTGCCCAATCTCGTGACGAACCAGTTCCATATTCTTTCCCGGCCAGAACAATCAAGTCATTGTGATTCGCCTTATATTTTTGCGAAGCAGCGAAGATGCTCATGGTCTCTCCGGTGGGTATGTAGCGGGTGATTCCGCCTTCAGTGCCAGGTAGCAACAGGTTTTTCAGACGAATATTACCAAAAGTCCCGCGAGTCATCACCCGATCATTTCCCCGCCGGGAGCCGAATGAATTGAAATCAAGCGGAGAAATACCATGATCCACCAGATATTCACCTGCCGGGCTGTGTAATGGGATGGCACCTGCCGGTGAGATATGGTCGGTGGTCACTGAGTCTCCCAGCATAACTAAAGTGTAAGCGTTTTTAATTTCTACCAACTTCTTCGAGTGACTAAGATTCTCAAAATAGGGAGGTTCCTGTAGATAGGTTGAATCCGGAGACCAAGCATAGACGAATTGGTTGTTCGTTTGCAGGTGATTCCAGGTTTCATTTCCAGAAAAGACATTCTTATAATTGTCAATAAATAATTTTGGTTTAACCACACTGTTTAGAATTTGTTGAACTTCGTGTGAATTCGGCCAGATATCTTTGAGGTAAACAGGTTTACCTTCTGGGTTGTGTCCCAAAGGTTCTTCAGATAGATTTATGTTAGTAGTGCCAGCCAAAGCAAAAACAACCACCAATGGAGGAGAAGCGAGATAGTTTGCCTGGGTAAAGGGGTGAATCCTTCCTTCAAAATTTCGATTCCCTGAAAGAACAGCGCTGGCAATTAATTTCTTTTGCTCGATCAGGTTCGCCACCTCTTCTTTCAGGGGGCCACTATTTCCGATGCAGGTGGTACAGCCATATCCGACAACATGGAAACCAAGCGCTTCCAAGTCACCCATCAACCCGGATTGTTCAAGGTATTCGGTAACCACCCGGGATCCGGGTGCAAAACTGGTTTTCACATAGGCAGGAACCTGTAATCCATTCTCAACTGCCTTTTTGGCCACCAATCCTGCTGCAATCATCACCGTTGGGTTGGAAGTATTAGTACAGGAAGTGATGGCTGCAATTGCTGTAAAACCATGGCTGAGGTTATAAGTCTGATTATTGAGAGTTAAAGGGTATTTCGTATTGGCTTCATCCTGAGGAATACCAAATCCCTTTTGGTCCCGGGGTTTTATCAGACTCTGAGTGAAATTTTCATGAACATGATTGAGACTGATCCGATCCTGAGGACGTTTTGGACCGGCAATACTGGGCTCAATTTGATCCAACCGTACTTCAATCACCTCGGTAAAGGTAGGAATGGGTTGCATTTTGTCTCTGAACAGATGTTGAGCGCGGTAATACGTTTCGATTAGTTTGATTTGTTCAGGACTTTTACCGGTTAACTGCAAATATTTTAATGATTGATTGTCAAAGGGAAAATAAAGAACGGTTGCGCCGGATTCGGGGGTGATGTTAGAGATCATTGCGCGATCCGCAACGCTGAGTTGGTCCAAACCTTCGCCAAAGAATTCGACAAATTTATCAACGACGCCTTTTTGCCTGAGGAGTTCAATGATCGATAGGGTTAGATCGGTTGGGGTCAGACCTTCCCGCAAATTACCGACAAGATGAATACCAATGACATCGGGGGTGATAATTTCAATTGGCTGGCCCATCATGGCAGCTACAGCTTCAATTCCACCGACTCCCCAACCAACGATGCCGAGCCCGTTAATCATCGTCGTGTGAGAATCTGTACCAACCAATGTGTCTGGAAAAACGAAAGTATCCCCATTAAAATCTTTTTTAAGTACAGATTGAGCCAGGAATTCAAGGTTTACCTGATGAACAATACCGGTTGCGGGCGGTACAATTCGCACATTATTAAAAGATGAACTGCTCCAGTGTAAAAATTGGTAACGTTCATGATTTCGTTGAAACTCTAAGCTGGAGTTTTTTTCTAAAGCATCTTTCCGGGCAGAAAAATCCACCATAACTGAATGGTCGATTACCAGATCAACCGGAATCAGGGGGTTTACCTTGAGCGGATCACCGCCTAAATGCTCGATAGCAGCCCGCATAGCAGCGAGATCGTTTAATACCGGTACACCGGTAAAATCCTGTAAGATTACCCGACCGGGAAAAAATGGAACCGGAGGTCTGCTTTTTTGCTCCGGCTGCCAATATGCCAGATTTATAATGTCATTTTCTGTGATGGTTGTTCCGTTAAAATTTCGAATAACACCTTCCAGCAGAATTCGAATGGAATAAGGCAGTCTTTGCCAATAATCTTTTTCTTCAACAACCTTTGAAAGATCATAAAATTTGAAACTATTTCCATCAATTTTGAGGGTTGAAAGTGAGGAAGATAAACCTGTTTTCATTCTCTACTCCTGTATTTCTAAAAATTACTGATGACTGCCTTGGCAAATTCTTTGGTTCCCAGTGTGGTTGCAGTGGGGACAAATTGAGCCAGATCTATCGTTAATTGTCCCTGTTTGATCGTTTTTTCCAAAGCTTTTGTAATTACTTCGGCTGCCTGATCCCAGCCAAGATACTCCAGCATCATGACCGATGACAAAATAAGAGAGGAGGGGTTAGCGAGATTTTTTCCGGCGATATCTGGAGCGGTGCCGTGGGTCGCTTCAAAAATAGCAACACCGCTCTCATAATTAATATTAGCACCTGGTGCAATACCAATTCCACCCACCTGGGCAGCCAAAGCGTCTGATAAATAATCACCATTCAAATTTGTGGTGGCGATGACACTGAAGCTTTGGGGGTAAAGCAGAAGATTCTGAAAAGTAGCGTCAGCGATCATATCGTTAATCCAAATCTTTCCATTCTGAACTGCTTTTTCCTTTTCCCTGTTCGCTTCATTAATTCCTTTGACCTTTTTGGCAGCCTCAAACTGCCGGGTGGTATAAGTGGTCTCGCCAAATTCATTTTCAGCCAGATCATAACCCCATTTCCGAAATGCACCCTCAGTGTATTTCATGATATTGCCTTTATGCACCAGGGTGACTGTAGGTTTTTTATTTTTAATGGCGTATTGGATGGCTGCCCGAACGAGCCGGTGACTGCCTGCCTGAGAGATTGGTTTTACGCCGATTCCAACCTCATCATGGAATCGGATTTTTTGGTAAGTTTTTGGAATTTGAAATTTTAACCACTCCAGAAAAGCTTGCGCTTCTTGACTGTTACTTTCAAATTCAACACCTGAATAGACATCCTCGGTATTCTCTCTAAAGATGGTGATGTCAATTTTTTCAGGCTGTTTCACCGGGGCGGAAACTCCCGGGAAGTAACGCACTGGACGCAAACAAACAAACAAATCGAGATCTTTGCGCAAGGCTACATTGAGTGAGCGAATCCCTTCGCCAACCGGGGTGGTCAGCGGACCTTTGATTCCGATTTTGTATGTAGAAAAATCCTCTAAAGTTTGAACCGGTAGCCATTCTCCAGTTTGCTGATACGCTTTTTCCCCGGCTAAAACTTCCTTCCAAATAATTTTCTTTGAATCCCCATAAACATGTTTAAGCGCTGCTTGCAGGATTGATTGCATAGCGACGGAAACTTCCGGGCCAATCCCATCTCCAGGGATCATAGGAACGGTAATTTGATCGGAAACGGATAAATGGTTTCCGTTAATTTGAATTTGATTTAGAGGTTTATTCATTTTTCTTCCTTAAAAAATTCTATCATTTTTTGAAAGACCTTGACTTTTAATTAATAAATTTCTATAATCATTATATTCATTTTCGGGACACCGTCCCATTCTCCGGTACAAAAAGATGGACAAAGCAAACATTCAAACGATTGATCGTATGATCCAAATCATGGATTGTTTTACCATCGATCAAGACGAATTGGGTGTCCGAGAAGCTGCCAGATTAACTGGTTTTTCATCCAGTGTTTGTGGAAGAATCATGATTGCTCTAAAAAATCAAGGATTGCTGCAACAAAATCAATATACCAAAGCTTATTCGGTTGGACCGAAAAGTTTGCGTTGGGCAGAGGTCTATACCTCCAATCTCGACATTCGTAATGTGGCTTTACCAGTGATCCATCAATTATTGGCAGAAACGAAAGAAACAATCAGCTTATATATTCTGGATGGGGATGAACGGTTGTGTGTTGAACGGATGGAAAGTGCTCAAAATGTACGGATCGTTGCCCGAATTGGTCGGCGTTTACCTTTGTATGCCGGTTCCGCTGGTAAGTTATTACTGGCATTTCTTTCGGAAAAAAAACAAGAGGAAATCTTTGAACGTACAATTTTCACCCCATTTACAGATAAAACCATTGTTGATCCGGAAAAATTACGTGTAGAACTAAAGAGTATCCGCCAACAAGGTTATGCATTTAGCAATGGCGAATGGGTAGAGGATGCAGCCGGGATTGCAGCGCCGATCTTTGACATTAAAGAGGATATTCATGCTGCTTTGACTGTGTCTGGACCTTCTGGTCGCTTTACTAATGATAAAATCCTACTCTATAAAACCAGTGTCTTAAAAGGCGCTGAACAGATCTCAAAAGATTTAGGATATGTTGGAAATTTTTTTACACAAATCCAACAATCATACCTATGACGGTCGAAGAGATGATCGTAACTCTTTTCCCCTGATTAGGAGTTATGATTTTTTTCGGCTTAAGACTTGAATAAGGAGCTCCAATATGGAATTATTAGAAGAAAAAATTGAAAAGCTATTGCCTGCTTGGAGAGAAAGAGTCCAACGCCTTAAAAAAGAACATGGAAATTTCAAAGTATGTGATGTTACCGTATCACAGATTTATGGGGGAATTCGGGGAGTGCAAATTCAAGTCAGTGACATCTCCTATGTGGATCCCCAGGAAGGGATTCGTATCCGAGGATACACGATCCCGCAATTATTAGAATTGCTGCCCAAATTACCAGGAGCGGAGTTTCCATTGGCTGGTGGGGTTTATTATTTACTTCTCACGAATGAAATCCCGACCCTGGAAGAAGCAATGATGATTGAAAAAGAATGGCAGGATAGAAGCCAGATTCCAACCTATGTGTATAACGTATTAAGGAGAATGCCACAAGAAACACATCCAATGACTTTATTTTCTATGGGAATTATGGCACTCCAACGCGAGTCTGTCTTTTCTAAAGAGTATGAAATTGGAGTAGTTAAGGATGACCATTGGCGCTACTTTTTAAAAGATTCAATCAACCTTACTGCCAAATTGCCTGGTCTGGCAGCCTTTATTTACAATTTAAAATATCAGGATGGCATTTATCTGCCCCCGAGAGCCGACCATGATTGGAGTGCCAATTTTGGGGTTATGATTGATCGTGAGGGAGATCCTAATTATTATGATCTCTGCCGTTTGTTCTTTTTTCTACATAGCGACCATGAAGGTGGGAATGTTTCAGCTCATACGGCCCATCTGGTAGGCACGGCTCTTTCGGATGTCTATTTAGCCTGTTCGGCCGGGATGAATGGGTTGGCAGGACCTCTACATGGTCTGGCAAACCAGGAATGTATCAAGTGGTTGTTAGATGTCCGCGAGTACTTCAATGGCATACCGACCTCCAAACAACTCAAAAAATATATGCGTGCTACCTTAGCAGAAGGAAAAATTATCCCGGGTTATGGCCATGCTGTATTAAGGACTACCGATCCGCGGTTTACAGCGCAATTAGAGTTTGCGAGGAATAAACGTCTGGATAGTGATTTGGTTAAATTAGTAGAAATGGTTTATGCCACTCTGCCTGGGATTCTCATGGAGAATGGGAAAGTTAGTAATCCCTGGCCGAATGTAGATGCAATTAATGGTGCATTGCAATATCATTTTGGTGTAAAAGAGTATGGTTTCTATACAGTTTTGTTTGGTGTGAGTAGAATATTAGGAATCACTGCTCACATTGTTTGGTCGCGGGCGTTATTGAAACCGATTGAGCGTCCAAAGTCATTAACCACCGAAATGTTAGAAACAATGATAGCAGGAAAATAAAGAAACGGTTTTAAAAAGAATGTTTGATAAAAAGATTTCAGCTCATTAAAGGCAAGAGGTAATCATGGAAAATAGTTCATACCAAATTTATGAAGACAAATTAATTCTTAGAACCCGATATCGTTTGTGTGATACGGTGGATGAATTAATTACCAGCAATTTATTTCTGGATTTATTGGGTAAGTATGTTAACTATCTCTCGCGCCAGCATTCGCGCTTATTACGAGTTTTCGTAAATGAAGATAAGATAACAACTCATGAACTAAAATGCATGCAGACTACTTTACAGTTATTATCTAAATTACCTGTCAGTCAGGTACAGAAAATAGTTCCTGAACATCAGACTTTCTTTACCGATTTAGATCTTCTGGATGATTTTATTGAAGAGTTCTATAACTTTTGGCGGCGATTACAGCGGCTGGTAGTAATTGATTCGGTGGATGATCGCCTGGACAAACGACCATACCGCTCTTTTACCGAGACAGTTGAAAAGTTAATGAACGTCGTTCGCACAGCACAACGTGATATCCGTGAAAATGTTTCCGGAAATCATCCGAGAGTGTATCGCCAGGTGAGTGCAGGCACCAATATCGCAGCTATTACCTTGCCATACCGGCTCCCATTTTCCTCTGAATATTCAGACCTTTTAAATCATATCTTAATGACCCGGCAGGTTTTGATTTATCCGCCTTTTATTTTTAATACCCCCCAAAATAAACGCAGCGGAAAATTTGCGCGGGTCGAAAACAACCCGCTTCAAGGGTTACATATTAATCCCAAAGAATGGTTATGTTATCCAGCAAAAGTGGGTGAACTAGTCATTCTGGTTTATTTCACTGTTCAATGGTTTGAACTTGGTTTTTCATTGGCTAACTTATTTGAATTGGCTGAAGATGCGGATTTAAAACGGAAGCCGGATGCAATCTATTTTTATGGAATTCCGGTTGAAGGTGATCACGAACCAGGTGTCTCTGAGACAATTTTTTATGAGGATAATGATAATAATATCCTGATTGGAACGGTGCCATTCAGAAAAGAGTATGCGTATTTTGGCTACCTGAAAAAAATGATTTTAACCTTGCATAATGTCAAAATGATGAAAATGCAACGGATGCCTTTCCATGGGGCTATGTTCCATCTGGTATTACGAAACGCTGGCTCAGCCTGTGTCTTATTGATCGGTGATTCAGGCGCTGGGAAATCCGAAACACTGGAAGCATTGCGGGGGATTATCGAAGATCAGGTGGAGGATCTGGTTATCATAGCAGATGATATGGGCTCGATCGATATTTTACCGGATGGTCGTATTGTAGGCTATGGCACAGAAATAGGTGCTTTTGTGCGGTTGGATGACCTTCAGAAGGATTACGCCTTCGGCCAAATTGATCGCTCCATTATCATGAACCCGGATCAAGTCAACTCGCGGGTTGTGCTTCCCGTTACCAAATTTCAGAGCCTCATCCAGGGCTATGACATTGATTTCGTGTTGTATGCCAACAATTATGATGCAGTGGATTCTGAACATCCTGCAATTGAGCAATTTAAAAATCCAGATCAGGCATTTGAAGAATTCCGTTCCGGGGCTGTGATGAGCAAGGGCACAACCACAACAATTGGATTAACGCATTCCTATTTTGCCAATATATTTGGGCCCCCAGAATATCGAGACTTACACGATGAAATTGCCAGGAAATTCTTTTATGCTTTTTTTGAAAAAGGAATTTTTGTTGGGGAGATGCGCACTCAATTAGGTGTGTCTGGAAGTGAGTTTACTGGTCCAGAGAATTCAGCAAGAGCTTTATTAGAACTGCTTAAAAACAAAAACAAGTAATTAGAAAATATCACCCTGGGAGAATTGAATTCATCCCAGGGTGGCTTCAATCGACACTAATTCACATTCGTCGGTAAAATATAAAAATGAGAATATTCTTATTTTTATTTTTATTTGCATGTTTTTTGTTTTCTGGTTGTAGTAATAACGCACAATTTGAGCAACCTGTTAAAGCTCCCACCATAACCAGTAGAGTAACTGAAAACAAACCGCAATTAACCAGTACGCCATTTGTTGAACCATCAACAACTGTGAATGAAACGATCGTGCCTACTGAACGAGTTGTTGAGGTAAGTTCGCCTTTGCAGGAATATTCAATGACACGGTTAATGGACATGATTTCTAATCCTTACCATCCCCCAAAATCAGGCTCTGATGATCCGCATCAGGGCGTAGATTTTAGTATTGTTGACCCGGATTACCAAATTGCGCTCGCAGGTGAAAAAGTCCAGAGCATTTTGGAAGGTGAAGTTGTGATGGTAATGAATAATCGTTTTCCGTATGGAAATTCGGTGATGATTGAAACACTTTTTCGAGATCTTCCTCCAGGTTGGGTGGAAACCCTGGTTGAAATGCCACTCCCGGATTCGTTTGGTATATCGCCGGCTTTAACCTGTCCTTCCGGTTGGGATAAAGCGCCAAACGATAAACCAGACCTTGCTCTTTACATACTGTATGCTCACTTACACGAGCCAACTGCAGTCGAGGTGAACCAGTTGGTTCAATCCGGTGAGTTTTTAGGTAGTGTAGGCGAAAGCGGAAATGCGTTGGCTCCACATCTGCATGTTGAAATGCGTTATGGGTATTCCAGAGAATTGAATGGTAGTATGGCCCATTATGATGTCAGCGCAAGTCAGGAAGAAATGGAAAATTATTGTCGCTGGCGGGTAAGTGGCTGGTATCGCGTGGTTGATCCTTTATTGTTTTTGAAAGATGTCCCTTAAGGGGATGATGTCTGTAAATCTGAATAACCCATCGCAAGCATCCATTCACAAATGATTGGTGCGCCATATTCATCAGGAATGGGAGGTTTTCCAACTGGTTGTGGAAGCCCATTGAAGCCACGAAAATAACCAAACTCTCCGGTTAGTTGGTCGCGCGCAGGTTGAGAAAGATCACGATCACCGATTGCAATGGCGTGAATATGGATCGGTGAACCCGGATATAGCTCGTCGAAATAACGTAGCCAGGCAGCAAACCCGGCAATTCGTAAAGCAGGAATCAGTTTTTCGATATCCTCATATAAAACCTTGTAAGTGCCATACTGAATGACGGATATATCTACTGCTCCACCGCCTGCATGCGTTCCAAAGCTGGCTGAAACCTCGTTGCTATAGCTCCCCTGGGTGAGGTGATATCCAGTTAGATCAATTTCTCCCTGATAAAGCGATTGAGCGTGTTCCAGCATTTTATAAGTGCGTTGGTTGATCAACATGCCGTTAATCGTAATCAAATTGTAATCATCAGGTGGTTGCAAACATCCTACAGGTTCATTCGGGGTAGGAGAGGGTGTTATGGTTAAAGTAGATGTTATTGTTGCTGTCGCAGAAGGAGTTTTAGTGGGTGGAATTAATGTACCGGTAGAGGAGGGGAGTGCGTAAATAGTATTTGTGATTTGAGTTTGAGGTGATATGGCTGGAGTAAAAACTGGAGAACATCCAGCCATCACTAAGATGGCGAAGAGAAAGAAAGCAATGAAAACAATAAAACACTTATTTTCAATTATTATCTTTCTCCTTGCCATGATTTTATTTTCTAATTTTTATTTTTGCTAAAGCAAAAATTGAAAATACGAAGAGGACAACATATATCACCATCAAATTGGTATAGCCTATTTGATCTGCAATTGGTCCGCCAATATAAGCTCCTACCGCGCCTGCACCGGCACCTGCCAGGTTGGAAATCCCCAAATAGCGCCCCGCCTGATCTTGAGGAACAATTTCGGTGCCTAAGGCCCAGTTAGAGGCATAGAAGAAACCAATTCCGGCGCCCACCAGGCAACCGGCTGCATACATCCAGGAGATTGCCGGAGAAAGCAAGACCAAACCGGTGCCAATGGTTGTCAAAATGGCACTGACCAGGATGATCTTTTTTGTGCCAAAGCGGTCGGTTAACCAACCACTAGGCAAGGCTGATAAAAGAATAAAGACACCAATAAACATCGTAATGGAAGCTGCCGGACCAGCAGCTTTTTCACCTTGCAACTCAACAAAACGCTCCTGTAGAAAGAACACGAGGAAGCCAGCTAAATTAGTAGAACCAGCCAGAAATGCCAGCCGGTTAACTACCCACCAGGTAAAGTTATGTTGTTTCTGGAACTCTTTGCCAATGCTGAGATACACACTGCTCCAAACTCCAACCCCAATTGCGACCAGCATGCCAACCAGGCCGACCAGCATCACAATCCAGTGCCCATTTGGGGTGGCATTTCGAATGACTGCATTCATAATTTGCCGGACGAAAAATCCGCAAGCCAGGATTATTACTGTAAAGACGACCGTCATCAGAACCAGCCGAAGAATAGGGTTCCAGTCCACTTTGGTTGTTTTTTGTGTAAGCGGCTCTTCTTTGACAGTCAGTGTAATCAACATACAGACGACCATCACGACCATGAGCGTGATGATAGCCGCCCACAGATTTCCGGAGCTGATCATTTTGCCAATAACAAAAGAAACGAAGATAAGAGGAAGCGGGAGTTCAAACAAAGCTTTAAATCCAGAGAACCGGCCTCTTTTTTCTTCTGGAACCAGATCGGGGATAATTCCCTGGGTCGCGGCATGCGCGGTATTGGCCGTCATCATTGAAAGGGTGTATAGCAAAAATAGGAACCAGTAACCGGTCATGCCATCCATCCCTGCTGTGAACCCGATGAAAATATAGATGATAACTTCGCCAATTGTGCCGGCTACGATGAATGGTCTGCGGCGTCCAAATTTGGAAGTGGATTGATCACTAAGTAATCCCATTAATGCCTGCACCAGGACTGCAACCATTAATGACCAGAGCCGTATATTCCCGAGCAACTCACCTTTGACGGCTTCCCCAACAAAACGCTGGATTAATAATGGAATGATTAATGGAGTTAATACTTGAGAACGGGCGGTCAGGGCAAACCAATAAATATTGTAAGTGATATAGTGGTACCAGCGGATCGTTCGATTCATATTTCTCTCCTTAATTATTTTGGATCATACAGATACAGTAAATATCCAGGTCAATCGTTATTTTTTTATCCAGAGTTTCAAAAAACTGTGGTTCTAAATCGGGCTGGATGATTTTAATCTTTGATTGGTTTGGTAATTTCAATTGAACCTTCTGTTTTTGAGGATGGTAATTTACCAGATGTATGTTTACTTCCGAGTTTGTGGTTTCCCACACATCTATTAACACAGGAAATTTCGAGAAGACACGAAAAGTGATAAACGGTTCAAGACTTTTTAATAAATCATTTTGAAAAGCTAAATCTGGTAGTTTAAAAAAGGGCGTATGCGTTACCAATTTTGACATCCCAAACCAGTCCATGAGCGTACGCATACTTTTACTTCCGTGATATCCGCGAATCAATTTATCCGCAAGAAAAGATAATATTCTTCTAAGAAAGAGGTTGCGATTGAAAATGGATTCTTTTGGTGCTATCCAGTTTGACAGTTCATGAGCCCGGATAATGAGGTTGTTTTTTGGTAAATTTATCTCGGGTTCGGTTTTTTCAAAAACGATTATCGGAGTATTTTGTTGCCCTTGATCAGGATTCGTGATGACAACCCAGGGGATACCATTGGCAAGCAAAGTTTGTTGTACTGCAAAGAATAGGGGGGCAATCGTGTGCCATTTTTGCCATAAAAGATCCCCGGGATGAAGAATTTCGACCGGAGCAATTCTGGTGGTTTGATGCTGATAAATTGCCTGATAATCCTCCAGCCAATGATGAAATAATCCGATTTCATTTTGCTGACTGGTATATTCTGGGGCTGTCAAAAGTGTCATCTTTTCACCATCATGATATTCGGTGCCTTTGGTGACCATACTGCAGCCTAAAGCGGCAGCCTCCGCCATCCCGGTCAACGTCTGGCGGATTGGATAAACCGGATCAAACCCAATCCCGGTCGCATAGGAAATCACGCTCAAATGTTTCTTTTCCGGTAAAAAAGCCTGAGAGTTCCGTAATGTAAGCGCGTTATTCACCAAGCTGTTCAATTTTGGCTCCCACTTTGGCAAAGCAAAATTTTCGATCATGGTAACGTCTTGAATCTCAGCTAATTTTGAAAAGTCAATCCCAAAGATTAATTTTACCGGGCGCATAACGGGATCATAATCATTAGCACTGATGAAGATACCGGGTTTAAGATTGCGTGCAAAGGAAGATAACTCTTGAAATACATCGGTCATTTTTTGTGACCGCCACTGCAAATAATTGATTACATCAGGATGTTTGAGATCAATCATGCGTGGAATTGTTAAGCCTACCTCGCGATGATAGATTTCCTGACAAGTTGGGCAATAGCAACCAGCTCCGCCCAACCAGGTGTTGAAAAGAGAGTTAGGTTGCAGACCATACCAAAGGTTATCAAAAAATATCCCGTCTGACTGGCGATTAATTGCGTCACTAATCCGTTCATGTAAATAAGCGGTCCATTCCGGGTTTTGAAAACAGGTCAGGTAGCGCCCGGAGTAGTAATAGATTTTTTCTCCATTGGGATCCAGAGCATACCAGTTTTTGTCCTTGAAGCTGCCGTCGTAAACACAGTTAGAGGTTTGAATATAAGCGAAAACCTTTGCATTTCGCCGGTGGTATTCCTGAGTTGCGATTTCGAAGGAATCCCAGTCCTCTTTTTCAATTTCAGGGGGAAACCCCCAGTTATAAGTAAGGTGAATCCAATTTTGATAGAGATTGTTGACCACCCGGTTAACTCCTTCACCCTGATGAGCGCTCATATGAACTGGTACGTCTACATTCACACCCATAAACTTTAATTGATTCATGCGAACTGTTCCAGGTCCAGCCCACAAATAAATTGGGCGATAATTTCCGATTCTAAATGAGGTTGAATTGTTCATCGATTCCTTTTTTATAGTTTGACGCCTGACTTTAATGGATTTCTCAAAATAAATCTCTACCTTGCGACTTTAATGCGGATTGTTTTGATTTCAAAAGGTTTGTAGTTAAGATGGAGTTCTCCATTTTGCACCGTACACAAGTTCTGATTTTCTTCTAAAAGGTTAGTTTCCCAGGCTGAGAGGATTGGGAAGAAACTCTGAATAATCGCACTCCCTCTTTGACGCTGACTTTCGTATAAACGGACGATTATTCCATCCCCATCCTCAGCCAGTTTGATGGTTTCGATGATGATGTTAGGAACGTTTACCGAGAATAAGGAAAGACTTTGAGTTTGGGGAGTGTTTTTCAATTTCTCTTTTGGATCAAAAACGATGATAGGATCGTTCAAAGCATAAGCAGCGGATTGAGTACGTTCATTCCATAGTCCGGAATGAGGTAGTAGGCTATATTTGAATTCATGCACCCCCAGATCAGCATCCGGGTCTGGCACAGTTGCTCCCTTTAAAAGGGTTAATCGAATGACATTATTATGAATGTCGTGACCATATTTACAATCATTCAACAAGCTTACACCATAATCTCTTTCACTTAAATCCACCCATTTATGAGCACAGGTTTCAAAACGAGCCCAATCCCAACTGGTGTTGCGATGTGTATTGCGCTGTACATTTCCCCATTGAATTTCAAAAGTAGCAGTTGGAGAGAGGATATCCACCGGGAAGGCAACTTTGAGGAGACTGAATCGTTCCTGCCAATTAATGGTGGTATCAAAATCAATTTGTTTTGAGCCATTTGTGATCGAGATTAATTGCGCATAGGTGCTGCCACCAATTTGGCGATTAATTTTAATCGTCTGGCGGAGCGAGCCATGTTCTACCCATTCGATGGATGTCGCCGGCTGGGCTAGTTCTAGTTTGTCGTCGTAATAGATGTCGATATCCCAGGCATCATAGGTGAGGGGACGGTCTTCAAAGAGCTGGAATTGATTGGCAAATAAATTCGGCGGGATGATTTCACGCTGCATTTCTTTGTCAAAAATGCGTTGCAAGTCACCGGAATTGTTGAATACAACTTGAATTAAGTCATTTTCAAGAACGAAAGGCGAATTTTTATCATTTGAGGAGATTTCGGTTTCTCCCCGGGATATTTGAATAGCGGTGATACTGTATGGCGGTAAAACACCGGGTGAAAGTAGAATTCCATTAGAAATTGGTTGAGTAAATAGCTCCTTGCCATCTCTTGAATAACCTGAAGATTGAGTGTGATTTATATTAACCAAATCACTTCTAGAAAATGGTGTTGGGTTGACAAGAATAAGATCTCCTGTGACGGATTTGCTTAAAATTTCTAACGCTGCATCTCTCAACTTCATTAATTTAACTTTTAAAGCCTGATAGGCGACATCAGCTTCAGCATAGACTGCCCCGATACTTGAACCCGGTAAAATATCATGAAATTGGTGCAGACAGATTGTCTTCCAGGCAGCATTAATCTCTTCTTTGGGATATTGATAAGAATCGTCCAATAAACTGGCGAAAGTACATAGGAACTCAACATCATGGATGAGGAATTCACTTTTGCGATTATTGCGCTTCGTTTTGGACTGAGAAGTATAGGTGCCCCGGTGATATTCTAAATATAACTCTCCATTCCAAACTGGCATCATTTTGGAGGTTTGAAGAGGCTCAATGTTCTCGAAAAATTGCTTTACGCTTGAATTATTTACTTGGGGGAGGGCCGGGAAATTTTCCATAATTTCCAGATTTTCCAACATCTCCACTGTAGGCCCACCACCACCATCTCCGAAGCCGTACGCCATCAATAAATCCTGATGCAATTCCTTTTGCTGAAAGTTATTCCAGGTGCCCAGAGCTTCCTGAGGAGTAGCCATGGCGTTATAAGTACTGGCATAAACGCTGCCCAATTCTTTGACAGTGCTGAAATGGGTGAGAAGACGGGTGCCATCGATTCCTTGCCACAGGAAGGTATCATAGGGCAGGCGATTATATTGACTCCAGCCAATCTTGATGGTCATAAAGTATTTTAAACCCGCTTGTTTGATTAATTGAGGTAAAGCCCAGGCATAACCAAAAACGTCCGGTAACCAAAGGACCGGTGTTTCTGCCTCTGTTCCAAATTTTTCCCGAAAGTAAGTGCGACCGAGTAAGAATTGCCGCGCAAGTGATTCAGCTCCTGATACATTGCAATCAGCTTCGACCCACATGCCCCCCATCGGTTCCCAGCGTTTTTCTGCAACCAGTTTTTGAATCGCAGAAAACAATTGCGGTTGATCCTGCTCCGCGAATTCATACAGTTGTGGTTGACTTTGGGAGAAATGAAACTTTGGAAATCTTTCCATGTTGCGAATCACGTTGAAAAAAGTGCGCTCGGCTTTTCTCCTTGTTTGACCCAATGTCCATAACCAGGCGACGTCAATATGTGCGTGGCCACTGGCGTGGATGGAGACATCCATGGGCGAACCGGCAGTCTGAAATCCTGCTCTTAAGATTTGTAAAGCTTTGGGCACTGATTGGTAAAAAGAAGAATCTAATGGATAAGAGGTGTCCAATGCAATAAAGGCCTCATTGAGAACATTCAATATAGCGGATCGTGAAGGGTTATCCTCAGAAAGGCTCTCGGCTGTTGAAAGAGCTACGCGGGTTAGGGAACAGAATTCACGCAAACCGGTTTGTATTTTTACAATTGCTGGCTGTCCCATGAATAATTTTTGAGCCGGGTCTCCAGCAACACTCTCTCCTAAACCTGTCCAGCCATGCAAAAATAAAGAATGAGTTTTTTGATCCAGCCATTCTTTTTTTAGATAGATTTCTTGATGATGCCGGTCACAAGCTGCGTAAGGCTCCTTATCGATATAAGCCAAAGCCTCTGGGTGGCTAAAATCACCGGCGATTCCCAATGGTAAATAGAGGGCAATGGGATGTTCAGAGCTCCAATGAGCCGGGACAGCAAATGAACTAACCAAAAGGAAATTGGTCTGCCATTTTCCCCAATAGGATTCTGGCTGGACGACGTCCCAACCTTGAATATTTGGGTTTAAATCTGGTTTGATTGATGGAGATTCCAGTTGCTGATATCGAAAGGGAGGAAGCGGAGTCCTTTCAATATAAATGAATGGGGTAATCACCTTAAGTCTGGACTTAATTTTTTCGATTGTCCAACGCTGTTGATGGTACATAGGTCCTCGTTAATAAAGTATATTGGTATATGAATTCATCCGACAAAGAAGAATCCTTGTTGCTAATAGACTTATTATATAAGACCTGCAGGACATTACAGAAAATTTTCCAATGATCACTAAATAACCATAAAAAATAATTTGGAAATCATATCAGAACCATTTATAATAGAAAGTGTTAAGATCATTGTAAATCAAATCTTACTATATCGAATTAATTGTTATTAAGGAGTGATAATGGCACAGGCTCGGACTCGTAAATTAGTTGTAACAGGTGTAATGGGTGCAATTTCTATTTTATTAGGTGTTACCCATTGGGGGTTTATTCCCTGGTTTGGTGGAATTTCTTTGACCATTATGCATGTGCCGGTGATTATTGCGGCTATTTTAGAAGGGCCAATAGTCGGCGCAGGGGTTGGGTTAATTTTTGGTATTTTCAGCATGATCCAGGCTGCGGTGGCACCTACATCCCCTTCTGATGTCTGGTTTACAAATCCGGTGTTGGCTGTCTTGCCACGGCTTTTTATTGGACCAGTTGCCTATTATGTGTGGAAATTATTGGAGAAGATCCCTGTGGTTGGGTTGATTGTAGCTGGCATCGCCGGAAGTTTGACGAACACAATTCTGGTCCTGGGGGTCATTGGTTTAATGGGACTTTTACCATGGGCAGTTTTGGGTGGCATTATCGTTTCTAATGGACTTTTGGAAGCAGGAGTATCTGCTTTTATTGTTTTAGTGGTGGTAGCTGCCTGGCGCAGGATTCGAGTTGGAAAGCGGCAGGGAGCAGATTTATAAAAATAATATCAAGATTGAAACCAGCAGGGCGGTGCCAATCAGGAAGCCGTCCTGTTTTTTAAATGTTAATTGCCGATATGCACCACGGGTGAGATGATTCCCATAACCTCTAGAATCCATGGCCATCGCCATGGTTTCTGCTTTTTGAAGACTGGTTAGAAACATCGGTACGATCACTGGTAATACCAATTTGATGCGGTCTTTCAGTTTTTGTTTTTTTACCCCCCAGGCTGCTCCACGGGCTGCTTGTGCTTTAGCGATTTGTTCGGTGGCCTGGCCCAGCATGGGTAAAAATCTTAATGTGATTTGAATGACGACAATTAAATCTTCGCTGGGGATTTTCAACCAGTTTAATGGTCGTAATAAAGATTGCATTCCATAAATTAGATCACTGGTGGACATGGTAAAACTTGCCAGACTGATGACCAGGATTAGGCTGACAAATCTTAAGATAATCGTGCCTGCCGACAAAAGACCCTGAAAGGTGATGGTCAAGGACCAGACTTTTAGGAGAATTGGATTTTCCAGACCGGGTGGAAAACGAAATAGTTGAAAAATAGCGATAAAAATCAAAAAGGGTAAAGGTGTACGAATCCCTCGTAACGCATTTTTAAGAGGAATTTTGGAAACTCCAAAGATGATCAAAACCAATACTAGCGCAATCGCTACCATGAAAGGATTACGAGCAAAGGTAATCGCCATCATCAGGAAAAAGAGCGATAATATTTTAGCGCGGGGATCGCGCTGATGAAACCAGGAGTTCATCGGCAGGTACTGCCCAAAGGACAGGTTTTGGGTGAACTCAAAACTAGCCATTCTGAGCTCCTAAAGATTGAAATGAAGCGACCAATTGTTGGCCAATAATAATATTTTCTGGTACCATCCAACCTTTTTCACGCAGGCAGGCTGCCATTTGAGCAGCAACTGGCGCCACCATTTGATATTGATGCAGCAAAGAGTGATCAGACAGGATCTTTTCTGTATCCTGAGTACTTACCACTCTGCCGTTTGATAATAAGGTTACATGATCGGTTAATAAGGCTAAATCTTCTAGTTGGTGAGAAGAGACGACCAGGGTTCTGCCCTCGTGATGGATTCTCACCATTTGAGTCAGGATTTCACGTCGGGCAATCGGATCCAAACCAGCGGTGGGTTCATCCAATAATAATAGAGATGGGTTGAGCACCAGGGTGGAAGCCAAGGCGACTTTCCTCTTTTCGCCGCCAGATAAAGCCAGCGTTAAGCGATCTTTGAATGTTTCAAAATCAAGCCCGACCTGGGTCATCGCCACTTTGACGCGTTCTCGTAAATCTCCACCTGATAGCCCCAATACTTTGAGACCGTAGGCAATTTCATCACCGACGTATTGTTCAAAAAGTTGATAATTTGGATTTTGGAAAACAATTCCGGTGAAACGCCTTAATTTGAGAAAGTCGGTGTCATGATTGACAGTAAATGGACCTACCTGGAGTTTTCCAGTTTGAGGAATATAGAGACCATTCAGGTGCTGTAACAAGGTCGACTTTCCAGAACCTGTTGCCCCAATCAGTCCGTGAACACTACCATTGCGGATGTTGAAGGAAATATCCTCCAGAGCCTTATGTGCGAGCGGAGTATTTTCAAGATATGAGAACGAGACGTGTTCCGCTCGAACAAGATTATCCTGATTGTTTCGGAAAAAATGCGCTTCTCCTAAGGGCTGAAAATATTGGGGTGAGGTGCGTGATTCAATTTGCTGTTTGAATTGCTCGATGTTTAATGGAGCCTGTAGAGTGGGAATCCAGGGTTTAAGTTGCTGGGCAAACCACAAAACCCTGGGTTTATCCAGATTCATTGATTTGACCAATTGATCATTGGTGAATAATTCGCCAGGGGTTCCATCAAAACGTAGTGTGCCTTCATGTAAACCCAGAATTCGATCAGCCAGGCTGGCTTCTTCCATAAAATGGGTGATCATAATCACAGTTATCCCGGAACGTTTGAGTTGCTCGATATTACGTAAAACATCTTCACGACCAAAAGGATCCAGCATGGCTGTGGATTCATCAAAGATAACGCAAGCAGGCTGCATAGCCAGAACTCCCGCCAGAGCGACGCGTTGCATTTGACCGGCTGAAAGATTTTGAGGAGCACGTTCCCGTAATTCCCACATGCCAAGTTGGGATAGGGATTCTTTCACCCGTTTTTGAATTTCAACAGTTGGTAATCCCAAATTTTCAGGGCCAAAAGCGACATCCTCTTCCACAGAAGTAGCGATCATTTGGTCTTGAGGAGATTGAAAAACAATGCCAACTTCCTGATGGATTTTTAAATGGTTGGCACGATCTTTCGTATCCAATCCCATGATGTGAACTGAACCACTGTCTGGAAGAAACAGAGCATTCAAATGTCTGGCAAGCGTCGTTTTTCCGGAGCCATTTGCACCGACGATTGCAATATGTTCACCGGCCTGAATAGAAAAACTTATATCACAAAGAGCAGGACGGGGTGTTCCCCCTGGAACAGGATGTGAGTAAGAAACTCGATTGACTTCGATTAATGACGTCATGCTTGGTTATTTAACTATCAGCTTTAAAAAATAATATTCAATTAATTCTTCTAAAAATAATTCTGGTTATTGTATCATAGTCAACTACTTTAACGCTTGTTTCGATCCAATCACTCTGAAATTTAGGAAAAATGACCAGGAATTAAATCCGTCTTTAGGGGCGTGAATTTAAACTCTGGCTTGTTTACAATCTGGTGGAAAGGATTACATGTGAGGTACAGAAATATCTTCATATATATTTGGGTAATACTTAATGGATTGGTTGGCTTTGCATTAGGTTGGTTAATATCTTTCGGTTTTTTCAATGTTAACAACCCATTCACCATCATTATTTCTGGATTTATTTTTGCAGGTTTACATGGTTGGGGTTGGTTCAGGATATTAAAAAAGACTGGTAGCAATCCTCGAAGAATAAATCAGATTAAAGCCGTTGTTATTATTCTCCAGTTATTCATTGTCGTTTTGATAACAGGTCTTTTAATGACTCAACGATACAAATATCAGAACAAACCAAAAATTTTTTCAAGCTATCAAGATTCGTTTCACCGTCTTTGGCAGGCGATTGACGAGGTTTATCCTTATTTTGAGCAGAAGGATATTGATTGGGACAGCGTTTTCCTTCGATATAACTCACTTGTCAGGGAGGTTAAAACCGATGAAGAATTTGCTATGCTTGCTGCCAGAATGCTGGGAGAACTCGAAGATGCCCATACTGATATCTCCATTCCTGATTTAATTCCTTCAGTTTATGCTTCTGTGATTAATCGCGGTGACCTGGTGATTGTTAACCAGGTTGGTTATTCCGCTGAGATGGCTGGTTTAAAATCCGGAATGATAATTCTTTCAGTGGATGGTAAATCCATTGAAGAGCAAATTGCATTAATTGATAATTCATTAACGAATGCCGCTACACCCTGGGGTAAAAAAATTAAAGCGTATCGGCAATTATTATCTGTACCTGATAGCCCGGATAAGGTCCTGTTTGTATCGGTTATCGACCGGAGCGGAAACCAAAAGGATATTGAAATTAAGCAAATGGTCACCCCAACGGATTGGAAACCATCCCAATCTGAGTTTGGTAATCAGGGAGTTGAGGGGTATTTGATTCGAGAAGATATTGGATATATCAAAGTGGATCGGTTATGGAATAAACACGATGATATCGTGCTTGAATTCGACCAGGCCTTAGACCAACTAAAAAACACAAGGGGGCTTGTTCTGGATTTAAGACAAAATGGGGGTGGAGATTCAAGAATTGCAGAAAAAATAGCAGGCCGATTTATGAGAGAGCCTTTTATTTATGGCAGAGATGTTTTTAAGCAGCGGTTATATAAATTTGCCTGGAGAAAAAGTGTCGATTATTCAGTTAGGCCGCGGGGAGAGATTTATCAGGGAATAGTGGTGGTTTTAACAGATTATCCGGTGATGAGTAGCGCTGAATGGTTGGTAGGTATGCTGGTGGATGGAGGGAGAGCTATTTCCATTGGGAGAACAACCGGAGGGGCGACGGGTAATCCGATTAATTATGAAATCCCGGGAGGGCAGGCTAGATATTCAACAGCAGCTTTTTATCGGCCGGATGGCAGCCTGGTCGAGGGTATTGGTTATTCTCCAATTATTCCAGTTATTTGGACAGAAGAAGATTATTTATGTGGTGTAGACCCCGATATTGACGCAGCTATCGAATGGATTGAAAAGGAGCAATGAACCTGCTCCTTTTCAACTACTCTAGTAAAAAATTATTTTCTTAGAAATGCTTTAATCAATAAAATCAGCCCGAAACCAATGATGACAAACGGCCAGATAATCGATGAATCGATTCCCAAAAATTTTGCCCCTCCAAAAACAAAGAATAAAATCAGGCTAATCGCTACCATAGTCAGGCTGGTGGTCAATCCATTCGGAGTTTCATCAGGTGAAATGATGCTTGCCAGCCCAATTCCAACACCCACAAAACCAGGAATTAATGTCCAGGCAAAAGCCCAGGTTTCCCAGTTCCCGGTTAGATTTTGGTAGAAAAGGATTGCCCCAACCCCGCCAACAATACAACCGGGTACTGCCAATCCGCCATTCTTTGTAAATATCGCCAACAAAAGAAAAACAACTCCCACACCCATAATAATCCAAGGCCAATCAAATATTAATTTCAAACCCGGAACGATTTGGTTAAGCAGCAGGAGTGTTCCAAAAATGATAAATATGAATCCCCAGGCTAGACTTGATCTTTTATGTTCCATCGAACCTTACTCCTTATAAAAAAATACCATTTGAGTTAATTGTTACTTTATGCTTTTGAGTTTAACAATAAAGCAGAAAATTTTCCAATTGCCTGCCCCACATAATAATAAAAGTGAAATAGTCCTGGTAAGAGCATAATTCCCAGAATACAAAGTCCAATGGCTTCGCTGAATGTGTCAACTCTCCAAAAACCAAAATTGATGCTTGTCCAGGGAACGATTAAAGGGGAAAAAATCATAGTAAATAGAAGAACCAACCCAGTAACCAAAATAGTGATGGAGAAAAGGCCGATCGGGAATTTTAATAAAACGAAAAATAATCCTTTCCAGGTAGATGAATCCTGCAGGTACGCTTTGAATTTTTCCCAAAGACCTGGTTTTTCAGTCTGCTTTGCCTGAGATGTTTGGATATCAATCCCTAACAAATGAATCGTCTGAACGCGTTCGAAATTGATAAAGAGCCAGATCAGAGGAAACAAGAGAGCTAAAATAAAAAGCCCAATCCAAATGACGAGGAGCCCCAAACCCAATGAAATACCAATCGTCAGAGTTATAAAATAAGTTAATCCGAGTGGGAAGGCTAAAAACAGATAAAGGAGGGTTGAATAGAGTTTAGGTTTTGCAAAAATTGTAAAATACTTGGTTAAAAATTGATCCTGTTGCATTTATTCTCATTTCTATATAAAAAGAATAACCCTAAGTGTAATTAATATACGTCTGAATCAGAGAAAGGTAGCAAGTATATCCGCTGAAGAATGAAAAAGCTCCAATAAAAAATTGGCAGATTTTTAGTCTGCCAATTTTTATGTATGCTAGTTTTCGTTTAGTTCTTGATCAATTCGATTTCAATATTGATCATGATATCATCGCTCACTAAAACCCCGCCAGTTTCTAGAACCTGGTTCCAGGTCAGGTCCCAATCTTTGCGATTGATTTTTCCGGTAGCGCTGAAGCCGGCGCTGCTTGAACCCCAGGGGCTTTTAGAAATACCATTAAATTCAACGTCCAAAGTAACTGGTTTAGTGATACCTTTAATAGTCAGGTCGCCAACCAATTTAGCTTTTTTATTATTTTTTACAACCACTTCTTTTCCAACGAATTTCATTGTTGGGTGTTCTGAAACGTTAAAGAAATCAGCGGAGCGCAAATGGTCATCCCGTTGTGGTTGACGCGTGTCAATACTGTTAACATCAATTTCAACTTCCAATTCAGTTTTTTCAGGTTCATCTTCATTTAACTCGACCACACCTGAAAAATCGTTAAATCGACCACGAACTTTTGAGATCATCATATGAGTTACTGAAAATTCCACCAATGAGTGTGCTGGATCAATTTGCCAAGCCATTCTTTATTCCTCCAATAATGTTTCTATATAAAATAGTTTGATGTAGTAATAATAATGGAAAATTAAAATATGGTCAAATTAAATAAAAAAAGTGTATAAGGTTGTATTTAATCGTAATTTCAATTTATCGAAAGATAGCCAAAAGTCCTGGTATTAAAATAACCAATGAGGCTATCAGATTGAAAACTATGAAAATGTTTAAATTTCTATTTTTGAGATACTCAAGAAAGCTGGTTATTAGTCCTCCGCTGGCAGCAACAAGGAGAGCTGTGCCAAACCAAAAGTAAATCTTCTGACTGATAGCTTCATTTTGAAAATTTGGTAATAAGATGAGACCTATCAGTATGACTGCAGTTCCCCAGGAGAAAAACCATGATCGTAGAGCTGCGATGATTTTTCCTGAGCCATCTTTCTGGTTAACGAATCCGACAACCAACATGGATAAGCCTGCCAGAATTATTATGATCGGCATACTTTGATTCCATCCCAAACCCATTAATAAAATTAAACAAATAGCAATGGGGAATAAAACTCCAACCAAATTGCTGGCCAGGGAAAATGTAAAGCCAACATGCTTTTGCGATTCAGTAATAGTATTATTAATCGAAGCAAATGCGGGGATCAGAAAAAGTAATGCCCACCAATTTTTAAATCCCCCAGGGTGGGTGAGATTAATGATCAGAATTAAAAGCAACAGAAGTAATATTGCTGCTCCTGTGATGCGATTAGTAATGTTTGATGGTCCTGGATTTGGATTTTTCATGCCTTATATTACCTTTTTAATCTCATTAAATATTGGTTTCTCGAGATTTGCATTGGTAATATTTTCTTCCGAACCCAAAACGACGATACTGGCTTGCTGGTTCAAATCCTGAAGAATTGTGGACAATTGGCGGAAATGTTCGCTGGTAGTTGATAATAACTCATCTCTGAATTTTTGCCGCTGATCATCAGTGATACCTAACAGAAATCTTGCCATGGCAGTAAAACCTTTGGCATCCGGTAGTTGATAGGCATCAATTTCTCCGATAGCGCCAATGATTGATTTGGTTAATTCGGAATCACTTAGGTTGAGATCTTTTAAGAACCGGGCTGTCAGATCATAATTCTCTAAAGTGGATAATAAATTGGGGTCCCTGTAGGAAAGAAAAGTAAAGACTCCGGAAAAACGATCAAAACTTGAAAAACCGCCATAAGCACCTCCCTGAACACGTACTTTATCCCATAGCCAGGTGCTGCGTAAATATTGCTGAATTACATTCATCGAGCCATGATCCTGATAGCCAAGAGGATAGAGATTGCCACCTTTGGCAACAAAATTTACCTGACTGGGAGCCATTAACCCTTCATTTGTCTTCTGGCTTTTAATTCGAATTTCTGCTGTGGAGATATCCTGATCGGGCAACTGACGGATAAAGTCAATCATATCTGGTCGGATTATTTCCCAGTTGGGCTGATCGAGGGTCACATTCACCAGCAGATTTTTCTGATTGACCAGCCGGTAACGAATTTCATTGAAAATTGAGTGGATATAATCCCATTGCTGATCAAAATTTTTAATGAGATCACGAATGAAGTTCAGATAATCTACCCCGCTCATTTGTTCTGTCATCCAGGCCGATGTGGCGTATTGAGCCTTCAAGCGATTATTCGCTACCCGATGTCCGGAAGGTATCAATCCAGCTTCCATCCCGGATTTTTCTTCCAGGAGAATTTGTTTCAAGCGTTCTTTGTTATCAAAATTTGGAATTAATAAAATATCTATTAAAATTGAGATTAATGAAGGTATTTTATTCACCATGGCTTTTGAACGCTGGAACAAATAAGCAACTGATGCGTCCTTATTAGCTTTTTCAGAGGTATATAAAGAATGGTGAATTCCGCCTGTTTCTGTTCCGATCCGTTGAAGTAACTCAACGAATGATTCTTTTTGCGTGCCCATTTCCAATAAAGAACGCATAAACAAACGCATGTAGGGGAGATGTTCCACAGATAAAGGATTGAGGTTGAAACCCAGATCCAGATAAACGATATCGCTGGTAAAAAGATCATGATATAAAATTGTGGCAGGTTCTGTTTCCACTACCTCATTGGGCAAGGTCTTAACCAATGGGTCAATGTCGTTTTTTGTAAGCATTGGGATCGTTGCCAGTGCTTCAGGTGAATCAGGTGTTTCCTGGTGTTTTTTTAATTCTAGGGTATCCGTTATCACCTGTTGAATTTGATCTTTACTAAAACTTTTTTTGGCTTGTTCTAGACGTTTTTTTTCTTTCTCATTACGAATTCTTCCTACAGATGCATCTGGAGTAAGAACAACTGTTACCCGGTGTTGGTTATTTAACAAATATTCCTGGATTAATTTTTCGAAATAGGAATTCCCTGAAGTAAGTTTTTCTTTAATTGAATCTAAAGGTGCTTGAAAAGCCAGTGGAACAATTGGGTCATGGTCATAAAGCCAGGTACTCAATGTACGTAACATAATAATCAAACCGCGTGGATACGGCCCGGTATTATTTTCACGTAGACTGAATTCAATGGTATTGATCGAAGCTTCGATTGCTTTAGGGTCGATTCCTTCTAGAGCAATTTTCTCAAGTGAGGTAAGGATTAAATTTTCAACCTTGAATTCATTCCCCGGGGTAATCCCCCGCATTCCACATGAGAATGACATTTGGCGCATTTCATCCGTTAATCCTCTGCCAACAACCCCTTCTCCCAGGCCGGATTCTAGCAGCACCTTCTTTAATGGAGAAGCAGGGGTTCCTAAAAGGATATGCTCAAGAATTCCCAGACTTAACACTAATTCAGGCTGGTTACCTTCCGGTAATAACCAATTGACGGTTAGATAAACTTTTGCATTTTCTGTGTCCTGACCGCTATCATATGGGATTATTTTTCGTTGGGGGGATTTGAATTTGGGTTGCAGGCTGGGAAGCGAATCGATCTTCAAATAATCAAATTCCTGTAAATATTCATTCAGGATTTGCAACCGTTTCTTTGGATCATCATCGCCATAGAAATAAATCCTGGCGTTACTGGGGTGGTAAAAGGTATCATGAAAGGTTTTGAATTGTTCATAAGTGAGATTTGGAATTTGTTCCGGATCCCCGCCAGATTGGAAACCATAAGGGGTATCAGGCATCAATTGCATTTGACTTTCATCTCCAAGTAAGTCATCAGGGGAGGAGTAGGCTCCTTTCATCTCATTAAAAACCACCCCTTTGAAAGTTAATTCATCTTTGAGGTTATTTGCTTCATAATGCCAGCCCTCCTGCATTAGGGTTTGAGGTGTAATTAATGGATAAAAAACTGCATCCAAATAAACATCAACCAGATTATAGAAATCCTGGAGATTTGTGCTGGCGACAGGATAACAAGTTTTATCGGGGTAAGTGAAGGCGTTGAGAAAAGTGTTCAAAGAACCTTTCATCAATTCGACAAAAGGCTCTTTGACCGGGTACTTTCTAGATCCACAAAGAACTGAATGTTCCATGATGTGTGGAACCCCGGTTGAATCTGTTGGAGGTGTTCTAAAAGTGATCCCAAAGACTTTATTTTCATCATCATTAATGATAGAAATCAATTCCGCACCGGTTTTAACATGCCGGTAAAGCAATACCTTACTATTTATTTCTGTTACTTGTGTTTCACTGATTAATTTAAAGTCGTGTTGTTCACTCATAAGACCTCTGTTTATTTTTGATTTGAATAATTAGTCATTTAATTGATAGGTGTTAAAGCTGCTCTTGCAGGGAGAACCCCAGCCAGCATACATTTGACGATTGGTAAGGTCTATCACCATGGACATGATTGTTTTTTCGCTGTTCAAAACATTTTTATCAATTCCGTGGTTACAGATTGAGTCCGGATAATTGATGTGATCTTTCTGGATCGCTTGTAATGTTTTTACCGTGTGTTTATTCGTCTGTTTGAGAAGGCGTAAAGCCCGGTAATATCTTACGCGGGTGCTGATTAATTCATCAGGTTCCTCTTCGATCGTTTGCATCATGGGGTTGATATAAAAATTAGTATGCACCAAATAACCATCCTCTCCATATATTAAACCAAATTGTTTGGCAGAAACTTCAATGTTGTACATCTCTCCACTTTCGTGAACGAGCATGTGATTATAACCAGCAGCTCTTTGAGGGACTAAAATTTTCCGGATTGCATCGGCTGGGGTGGTGGCAGATAAAACGGCGCGGGAATAGAGAATTCTAGGAATTCCCAGCCGGCTATCGTTTGGATAAACAGAATCACAACACTGTGCAATCCCGTGAGCATTAAATCCAATATTAGGAAGCAGCCCGCCGTAGGTCATTGCCAGAAAAGGAGGTTCGTCAACAGGTTTAGCATGTACTAAAAACACGTCCGGTTCATCCTCAGGAGTCCAGTCTTCGTTGTGAGCGATTAAAACATCACCTTTGGCTGTCATGATTTGGTTGACTGAGAGAGAGGTACATTTGGTTAGGTGCAGAGCGTCGCTGGCAACACCTTCCATGGCATTGACTACCCGAATTTCGTCAAAAGCCACATTCGCTCCGGCGGCAATGCCTTTCATCTCCTCCACATATTGCGGGTAACGTTCTTCAGCAAAGGGGATGTATTTCTTAGCTTGAATAATGGCCCCATCCCAGGTCAGTTGCAATTGATCGTACGCTTTATGAATCATGACTTTGGCGTTTTCAATGCTATGTTGAACCTGGTTGCGCATGCTTTCCCCAATTTGTTGTCCAATTTCATAATGGGATCCATGCACATCAATGATGGGTAGTTTGGCAGTCATAATAACTCCTTTCAATCCCCCCGAAATGTGAATATTACTTTTCCTTCGGCAGGGTTGAGAAAACGTAATCCCAAACTGGTGAGCTAACACCAAATAATTGGTCTGGATATTTGTAATGATGTTGCATATGCAACCGTTTCAGTTGTTTCCAGATGCCTTTCCGCATCGGAAAATGATGTGTTGCGTAATGCATCAGATCATAAATTAAGTAACCTATTAAAAAGCCAGTAAAGGCTGGGTATAACCAGGGTGTCACTTTTAGAATAACTGAAAAAATCAGATAGAAAAAACCAAAAAATAGCAGTGCTAAAGGAATACTCACTGCAGGTGGCATAACCAACCTCGTCTTATCTTTCGGTTGAGCATGATGAATGCCATGAAATAAAAAAGTAATTCGCTCCTGGCGTTTATTTCTGGGTTTAAAATGAAAAACAAAACGATGCAACAGATACTCTGATAATGTCCAAACGAACAACCCAATCAGTAAGCCAAAAAAAACAATCAGAAAATTGCTCATTGGGTTAGCAATACTTAACCATAGCAATAAAATGATGATTGGTAACCATATTACTATAATTGCTATCGGACTCACATGTGTAAAAAATTCCAAAAAGTTCGACTTAAATAATCGAATAGGCTGCTCATCGTGAATTATTTCAACAGGGGACATATTTTGATCCTTTTAAACTAACGAATAGCAATAAAAGCGAACAGGACACTGATAAGATACAGTAAAAATAATGGAATCATAAGAATGAACATATTTACCGGATCCACAGTGGGAGTGATGGCAGCAGCGACAACAGCAATTATTACAACGGCTATTCTCCATTGTTTTAATAAAGTATGGGGTGTAACCAAACGAAATTTTGCTAGGGCAAAAACAACGATTGGTAATTCAAACCCAACGCCTAACCAAAAAATAAGACTGGTTGTGAATTTGATATAACTCAATAAACGAGGGGTGGTTGGTACACCCAGGAAATTAATTAAATAAGGAATGGCCACCGGAAGCATGACGAAATATGCAAAGGCAGCCCCCGAAAGAAAGAGAAAAGTAGCGATTGGGATGGTGATAAAAACCCACCGTTTTTCATTTTTCTCCAACCCGGGAGCGATGAAAAGCAATATTTCAGCAAGAATTACTGGGAAAGCAAAAATAAAGCCAGAAAGAAGGGAGAGACGCATAAAAACGCCAATATTTTCAGTGACTTCAATAGACTGTAGATTTTGAATTCCGCCGACTGGAACGGTTATAAAGTCGAGCAAGACCGGAACGAAGGCAAAACTTGCAAAAGTTGTCACAGCTAAGGCAATTACAGAGACAAATATTCGCTTCCGTAATTCATCGATATGGCCCCATATTGACATGTTTGTGATCATATTCGTTTTACTTTTTTCTGTCATCTGTACGGTGGTTTTATTGAGTCTATAGCTATCTAGTAAATTAAAAAAGCGATATTAACTGGTTTCATCGACGGATTGAGGTTTTGATTCGGAAGAATCCACCTCAATTTTGGACTCTTCAGGTTCCTCGGCAAGCTGGGAAGATTCATTGGCACCAATCTCTTTTGTTTCTTCAGAAATGGGTTCGGTCTTTTTTTCCGGGGAAGAGGTTTGTTTTTTGGAATTAGCCGGATCAATTGGAACCGAAATATTGCCGATATTCTTAAGCGAATCGGTTGTTGATTTGATATTTTTTAAGTCTTCCTCAATACCCGCTTCACGGATGATTTTGGTTGGGATTTCTCGGATTTCCCGAGAAGTATTCATAATGGTTGCCCAAAGAGGGGACTTTACGACCTTTCGCAGCATAACTCCAAGTTTTCTGGCATTAATTACCATGTTTTTCGGTCCTAAGACTAAAACCATGATAATTAAAATAAATACTAGCTCAAGTGGTCCGATACCAAGAAAACTCATAGAATAATAACCAGATATTAATAGTTATGACAAAGAAAAGGATTATTCGTCTTTATTGTCTTCTTTTTTATCGCCAGTTAAACCATCTCGAAATGAGCGGATTCCGCTACCTAACTCGCCTGCTATCTTACTGATCCGACCAACGCCGAAAAGTAAGACAATGATTACGAGGATGATGATTAATTCAGTTGGTCCAAAACGCATATTGATTACTCCTTAATTGTTTGTGTAAACATTATAACACGCAATATTTGACAAAATAATCACCATTTTTGTCATAGAAAATCCTTGCGTTTATCATAAAATTTGTTCAGATTTTGACTGATTTTCGATAAAAATGGATTGGGTAGGATAGGAAAACTCGATCCCATTATTGATAAAATTTTCAAGCATATTGATTAGGATTCTTTGTTTTATATCTAAATTGCTCTCCGAATCAGTGGAATTTACTTTGTAAACCAGTTCAAAATTAATTGAAAAATCTCCAAACTCAAGTAGATGGATATGTTCTACCGTCACCGCTTTTTCCTTTGCGAGGATTTGTTTAATAATTTCTGGTATTTGCTTTAATTTTTCCGGAGAAGTTTGGTAAGTGACTCCGAATTTTATGACTACCTGGCGATTTCTAGGATGTTTAAAATTTAAAATTCTGGATTTGACTAAATCTGAATTAGAAAAAATAATTTGTTCTCCCGAGATACTTTTTAAACGCGTACTTTTAAGTCCTATTTTCTGAACAACCCCTTTTAAATCATCTACTTGAATAAAATCACCAACATGAAAGGGCTTATCGATTGAGATGGATAACGAAGCAAATAAATCACCTAAAATACTTTGAACTGCCAGACCGATAATGATGCCGCCAACTCCCAGACTGGTCAACAAGGCTGTTATTTTTACTCCCGGGATATTATCAATAATTAGAATAACGATTACGCTACCCAGCAGTATGCGAAGGACGGTTTTTACTAGATTCAAGGTAGTCGGATCGCTACTTTCGTCGAGTTTGGTGAGATGAAGGTTGATCATCCAACTTAAAAGATAATTGGCCCAAATGCCAACTTGAATCCAGAAGGTGATGATAAAAATTGTTTTTAAATAAAGAATCGCTTTATTGTCTAATGTTAACCAATTGGCACCCAAATAAATACTCAAAACCAGAAGAAAGAAATAATTGGTCTTAAAAGTAAAAAGTTGAAAGAGCGTGTAAGTTATCGTCCCGTCTTTTTGTTGAATTAATTTCATCCGACTTTTGGTAAAACGAATAATAAAATGAAAAAAAACAAAGAGAATAACAAATGTTGAGATTGATCGAAACCACGAAACCAGTGGATTATTCAAAATTAGGAAGTCTTCCATCACAAACTCCTTGTGATTTATTTAATTAGATTTTAGCATGGAGGGCTCGAGTTAAAAAAGGATTAAAAATTACAATGGTTATCAATTATCCAGACAATCATCATTTATAAGGATGAATTAGTATTATTTTTTATCATAATATGCTAGCATAATATTTTAGAATAAGAAATTTAAAAAAATTGAATAAAAAGCTCACCCATTTTTTTTTTGAGAAAACGACAGTTGTTAATAATTTGTGGTTTATTTATCAAAACTTCAAATCGGACCGTTTAATTCTTGATCATGATCGAAGCCTTCCTCGCCAATTAATAAATGATTAATAATAAAAAGATAAGATCAATTAAAGTAACCAATCCCCAATTAACTGGGAAAAATAACCCAATGGCTGACATGAATTTTGCAACCATCAATGAAAAGACCAGACTTCGCATTTTGAATGAGGTTGGTTTAACCGTTACCCAATTATTGGACTTAAATAAAATTCTCGAATACATCCAAAGAGTTTTACGTGAGAAATTAGGCATTGCCCGTAGTTTAATTTATCTTTGGGATGATGATGAGCATAACTACGTTTTATCCAGTTACTATGGAATTGATCCTGTAGCAATCAGTGAAATCAATGAGCGTAGGAAAAAGGACCTGGACTTAGTACGTCAAATCGCTGTAACCAGGAAAACAATATTGCTCGCTAATATTGTTGAGGACACACGTTTCTCAGATCAAATTAGAAATAAATTTAAAAGCAACTTTTATTTTGGTTTTCCACTTCTTTCAAGAAACACAGTCATTGGTGTAATAGAATTAATTTCTCCTTCATTAGGAAAATTTGATAAAGAAATGATTTATTTTCTGGAAACACTGGGCCAGGAAATTGGTATCGCTATTGATAATGCTACTTTGGTAGCCAGTTCCAGGAAACACCAGGATGATGTCTTAACTTTATATCAGTTAGGGATAAAAATTTCTTCCTCGCTCATTTTAAGTGAAGTACTTGATGCTGTCGCTGAGTCGGCCCGGACTTTATTGAAAAGTGATCTGGGCATTATAGGTCTGTATCGGGAAAGCTGTCAGGAAATTAAAATTTGGTCAGTGAATGGAGTTGGCGGAGAAGCCCTGGATGGATTAACTTTCTTTACAGATCAAGATGGATTAGGAAAGGCTTTGTTAGAGGGTGAGGTTGTTACAGAATCTGATTTTCGTGTAAACGAAGCCCAATCTCTTTATCAGGTAGATTTTCAGGATTTTAATGCATATCTTGCGATCCCTCTCCATTTAGGGGATAAATTCTTAGGAGCTATTGGCGTTCTTTCTAAAAAGAGACGCCAGTTTTCTGAAAACGATATTCAATTGTTAAAACAACTTGGTTACCATGTATTTGTATCTATTGAAAATGCTCGTCTTCATCAACAACTACGATATACAGCCACTTTAGAAGAACAAAATCGTTTGGCAAGAGAACTACATGACAATCTGGCTCAGGCAATGGGGTATATCAAAATCAAAGCAATTATGGCGAATGATATGGTAACCCGGCAAGATCTTGAGAAATCCAAAGAACATTTAAATGAGTTAATAAAAACTACCAGTGTTTTGTACACTGATATCAGGGAAGCAATTTTCAATTTAAGAAATACAGATTCGCATCAAGAGAATTTTATCTATGCTTTACAGGAATACCTGGATGAATATGAGCTGCATTATGGAGTAGATGTAAGAGTTTCTGTAGATGATAACTCCTCGCTTGAATTTCCACCAGAAGTGGCCAATCAATTATTCCGCATTATTCAAGAAGCGCTCTCAAATGTGCGGAAACATGCCTGTGCGCAAAGAGTCTGGATTAAGTGCTGGCAGGAACAAAGTAATATTTTTATCAGCATTGAAGATGATGGAAGCGGTTTTGATCTACAACGAATTAGCGGCGATAATAAATCTAAACAAAGTTTTGGAATACAAATAATGGAAGAGCGCACCCATCAAATTCATGGGAAATTCTCGATAAAGTCAGAACCAGGTTTGGGAACAAAAATTGAGCTAAAAATTCCATCGGTTTATATCCGCTAAGGAGAATTGATGATGTTAAAAGTGATGCTTGTGGATGATCATGCTTTATTTAGAAAAGGGCTGGCTTCCCTATTGTCTATTCAGGAAAACATCAAGGTAATCGGTGAAGCCAGCAATGGATTGGAAGCCATTGAATTTGCAAAAATCTTGCGTCCAGATCTCATTATGATGGATATTCATATGCCAAAATGTAATGGGTTGGAAGCTACTCGGGAAATTAAAAAAATACTGCCCGAGACAAGAATCGTAATTCTTACTGCTTCCGAAGAAGATCAAAATTTATTCGAAGCCATGAAAATTGGGGCTCAAGGTTACCTTTTAAAAGATCTGGAGCTGCACCAATTATTAGACTTATTGCAATCGATCTCAAAAGGCGAAGCGATTCTTTCCAGCGCAATGGCGACAAAAATTTTCCAGGAATTCAGCCGGGCAGGGCATAGCCGGACTACCAATGAAGAGATCCAGGAAGAACTTACGGAACGTGAGAACACAATTTTAAAATATGTTGCTCAGGGGTTAATGAACAAAGAAATTGCGGATGAATTGGGGATATCTGAAAATACAGTCAAAATTCATCTTCGAAATATTCTTGAAAAACTGCATCTGCGCAATAGAATCCAGGCAGCAGTCTATGCTGTTCGGCAGGGTATCGCAGATCAGGAAACTGAAGAGAAAAAACTAAATTAAGTGTGTTTTGAACTAAATAACCCATTCGAGCTATAGAAAATTATCCATTTGATTAATACAAATTATCCTTTGTAATATTATCATTACAACAAATTTTTGATATCCTGTATATATTACAGTTCATATCTAATCCTTCATATTGAATAAAGCTACCATTTAAGAAAACAATTAAAAATGCACAATAGTAATCAATACGGCAAACCTTTCGTTTTTCCCCTGCGAGTGAGCAGGGCTTGTATCGTTTAAAAAATAATTTTTTGTAGAAAGGAGTGAATTACTAAATATTATTTTGTAAGTTGGATTTTGTTACATTATTGACGCAATAAAAATTAGTTAGAGGAGGTGTTCGTATGGCGGAGGTAAAACGGAGAGACGAGACTCCCAATCCCACTAAAGAACCAAAAAAAGAAACAAAAGACACACCATCTGGTGGAGTATCGCGACGTGAATTTCTCATTGGTTCTGGCGCTGGGGTAGCTGGTCTCGTAATTGGCGGTGTCGTAGGGAATCAATTAATTGGAAAACCAGCTGCGCCTGCAGTTGTTGTCCCAGATGTTGTAGCACCAGCAGAGGGAGCTGAATCACCCTATAAATCTGGGTATACCCTAATGTTTGATCCTGTTCAATGCACCGGATGCATGTTATGTGCAGCAGCCTGTTCAGAAAAATATGGCGCATTCCTTCACCCAGAGGAAACAGCTCATGTTTTGAGTCTTGAATTTGCGAGAATTCGACCAATGCGTTTCCAATATGTTGATGTGGTAAATGTGTGTTCTTATTGTACTCTGTTGGAATTTTCTGAAGGTTCAACGAAATTCCCTTGTGAAGCTGTTTGTCCTGAAGAAGCCATTATCACAGTTCCGGAAGGTGAAGGTGTCGAAGGTTACTATGGTATGGGTTATAAATGGGTTGATCGGGACAAATGTCTGGGCGTTGACAAATGTTGGCGCTGCGCTGAAATCTGTGAAGACCAATTCGCCAGTGGTATGTCTTATGACCCAATTGACCGAAAAGCTCAAGTTTGTAGTCGTTGCGGCGGCGATCCTGAATGTGTCCGAGCCTGCCCAGAGCCTGGAGCATTAACTTGGGTACCAGCCGGTCGAAACGGTCGAGAATATGCCTATCATCCTTCGGATATGGCTGAATTACTTTACAGAAAAATGTATTCAACAGTGAGGGAAGAATTATAATGGCTGAATTATACGGAGTAGCTGGGAAAATTGCCCGTGTTGATTTAACAGCGGGAACGGTGTCGGTAATTGAACCTGATGAGAAAGTATATCGGAAATTCCTGGGTGGGTCAGCCTTAGGTGCATATTATCTTTTTAAAGAAGGTATATATGACCCTAATCTGGATCCGTTAGGGCCTGATAATCTTCTCCAGTTCATGGTCGGTCCAGTGACCGGAGGTAGCCCGAATGCAAGAATTACCTTGGTCACTAAAAGTGCTTACAACTTTTTCTGTGCTTCCACATGTGGCGGTCATTTTGGTGCAGAATTAAAATTTGCCGGGTGGGATGGTATCCAGGTCGTCGGAAAAGCATCCAAACCGGTTTATCTTGCCGTTGTCGATGACAAAATCGAAATTCGGGATGCCAGCCATGTATGGGGAATGGGTGTTGAAGAAGCAGAATTGATATTAAAGAGTGAGGTTTTAGCTGAAACCGAATATCGTGAAGGTATGATTCGGGATGCCGACCTTACACCAGAATGGGCGGCTTTGAGACCACCGAAAAGACAAGGTTTGAATAACAAAAGGTTAGCTCATGTTATGGCAATTGGCCCTGGTGGTGAGAATCAGGTTTGGTACTCCTGTGTGGTTACTGAAGGAGCTCGTGCTGCTGGTCGTTATGGAGCTGGTGCAGTGATGGGTTCAAAGAACCTTAAAGCAGTAGTTGTCCGTGGAACGAAAGGACATAAATTAGCAGACAAAAAAACCTTTTTAGCCCTAATAAACGGTTTGCAAAAGACAGAATTGAAAAACATTCAACGCCGTTTATATGGAACAACTGGCGCAGGTGGAGCCCACTCTTATGTAGAAGATGGATACCCTATTCGCAACTGGCAGTGGTGCTCCTGGTCAGATCCAAATATGAGATCAATTGCCGGACCGTTCATTGATAGTGCAAGTTTTGTACGTCATCAATCGTGTTACGGTTGTAATATGCCTTGTCTGAAACCTGTAGAAATTACCAGCAAAGATCCAATGTTGAATGGGGTCCTGTCAGATATGCCGGACTGGGAGGCCATGGGAATGGTTGGTGGAAACCTTGGCTATATGGAAATGGAAGGAGCAGACCCAGCACAACCTTTTAAAGGCACCATAAAAGACCAGGCTGAAAATTTAGCTAAACTTCAATATACAACTTTCTTACATGACAATTACAGTCTTGATTTTATTGAGGGAGGAAATAACCTGGCACTGTTGATGGAACTTATCCAAAGAGGGTTCATCGATAAAACTGATCTCGATGGGATAGATTTAAAATGGGGCGATGTTCACGCTGTAGACGCGCTATTTAAAAAGATTGTTTATCGAGAGGGAATTGGCGATAAGTTAGCACAAGGAACATACGAAACCGCTCGCTATTTTGCTGAATTAAAAGGCAAACCGGAAATTTTAGATTATAGCCAGACAGCCCATTTTTATGGGCAACCCGCTCATGGGACTCGTAGCCCGGTTAAGAAGAATGCCCTAGAATATGTGACGGTTAATCGGCCATGCTCTCATGTGGGCGGTGGCGGCGCCGGCTTTGCAAAGGATGATTATGCAGCAGCAATTACGGACCAAAATGAAGTAGCAGCGACTAACTCTCTGGTTTTTTGCTATTTTTCTCAGGGAGAATGGGGAAGTTTTAAAATCGATCTTATCAAAGCTGCAACCGGTTGGAACGATTTCACGATAGAAGAATTGCGAGAAATAGGTGCTCGTGAATATGCATTATCCCGCCTTTTCGATGTCCATGTTCGCCAATTAAAGGATCCAAAAGCCGAATGGGATCGGCAGACACCCCCACGCTGGTTTAATGATCCCTTGCCGAATGGTCCATTTAAAGGCTCTCAATCTTATGATGGTAAACCAGATGTTTTATATAACGAAGCTTTACCCGCATACTGGAAAGAGCGTGGATGGACTGAGGATAAGGGTATCCCTACGCAGGAGACTCTTAAGAAACTAGGCATTGAGGATATCGCTGGTGATATCGCTGCGAAACATATGTAGTTTGGTCTAGAACTTTAAGGATTATCGAGGCTCAAATTATTTTTATAAAAGAGCCTCGATTACTCTTTTCTGAAAATCGCAAAAAAATAAGGCCATCAGAAATTATCTAAAATTTATATAACCCAGAAGAGCTATATAAAATCGCCTGTTTGATTATAAAAAATAGCCCTTTATAATATTTTTTTCACGGCGGAATTTTGTTATCCTTTATATGATAAAAGAATCCTTAATTTTCACCTTCAAATTTGTTTTAAAACTATTAAGAAAGACCTAATCCATGCATTCTAGCAAACAATAAGGTTTCATAATGAATGTACAAAAATCCTGATTTCACTCGGGACGGTATTCGTTAAAAATAAATTCAAAAAAAGGAGAAAAATATAAGAACTAAAAATTACTTGTTTGATTAAATGTCGTTGAAGCAATTTGATAGCCCAACATTTTATTAAAGGAGGCAATAAATATGGCTGAAGTAAAAAGAAGAGATGAGGCACCCAAGCCAGCTAAAGAACCCAAAAAAGAAAAAGAAGGCACCCCATCCGCTGGTGTGTCGCGACGTGAATTTCTAATCGGTTCTGGAGCAGGGGTTGCCGGTCTCGTAATTGGCGGTGTTGTAGGTAGCCAATTAATTGGCAAACCAAAAGCACCCGCTGTTGTTGTCCCTGAGGGTGAGGCTCCAGCCGGAGGTGCTGAGTCACCCTATAAAACCGGATATACACTGGTATTTGATGCTACTCGATGTACGGGTTGTAATTTGTGTGCAGTAGCTTGTTCTGAAAAGTATGGCGCTTTTCTACACCCGGAAGAAACAGCCAATGTAATGAATCTTGAATTGGCAAGAATTCGTCCAATGCGATTCCAATATGTGGATGTGGTAAATTTCTGCAATTATTGTACTTTGGAAGAATGGGCAGAGGGTTCCTCCAAATTCCCATGCGAAGCGGTATGCCCTGAAGAAGCAATTATCACAGTTCCAGAAGGTGAAGGTGTCGAAGGTTATTACGGTATGGGATACAAATGGGTGGATCGGGATAAATGCTTGGGCGTTGACAAATGCTGGCGCTGTGCTGAAATTTGTGAAGACCAATTCGCCAGTGGCATCTCTTATGACCCGATCGATCGCAAAGCTCAAGTATGTAGCCGCTGTGGTGGTGACCCGGAATGTGTCAAAGCTTGCCCCGAAGACGGCGCGCTTACATGGGTACCAGCAGCCAGAAATGGTCGTTATTTTGCAAACCGGCCTGCGGACTACGCGGAACTACTATACCGAAAAATCTATAGTAAGGTGAGGTATCTATAATGGCTGAATTATTTGGAATGACTGGAAAAATTGCCCGCGTGGATTTAACTGCGGGAACGGTGTCTGTAATTGAACCGGATGAAAAAATTTATCGAAAATTCCTTGGTGGATCAGCCTTAGGTGCATACTATCTTTTTAAAGAAGGCATTTATGACCCAAATCTGGATCCCTTAGGACCTGATAATCTTCTCCAGTTCATGGTTGGGCCTGTAACTGGTGCCGGTCCCAATGCCCGAATTACATTAGTCACCAAGAGTGCCTATAATATTTTCTGTGCCTCTACCTGTGGTGGTCATTTTGGTGCAGAAATGAAATTCGCTGGCTGGGATGGTATCCAGGTAGTTGGTAAAGCTTCCAAACCCGTTTATCTGGCAGTGATGGATGATAAAATCGAAATTCGTGATGCCGGCCATGTATGGGGAATGGGTGTGGAAGAAGCTGAAATGATCCTCAAGGCTGAGGTTTTGGCAGAACTTGAAGACCGTGAAGGAATGATTCGCGATGCGGATCTCACCCCGGAATGGGCCGCCATGCGACCTCCCAAAAGGCAAGGGTTACACGCCAAACGGTTGGCTCATGTAATGGCCATTGGTCCTGGTGGTGAGAATCAAGTCTGGTATTCCTGTGTGGTTACCGAAGGTGCCCGTGCTGCTGGGCGGTGGGGCGCTGGCGCAGTCATGGGTTCAAAGAACCTTAAAGCAGTGGTTGTGCGTGGAACCAAAGGGCATAAACTGGCTGATAAAAAGACCTTCCTGGCATTAGTCAGCCGCATCCAAAAATCTGAACGAGGTGATTATTTTTGGCGATCTTACGGCACAGCCGGTATCGGCGCTGCCTCTGCCTATATTGAGGATGCATTCCCGATTCGTAACTGGCAATGGTGCTCTTGGGCGGATCCGTCCGTAAAAGCTGCAACAGGACCATTCATGGACCAGGTCAGCTTTGTTCGTAAAGTCGCTTGCTATGGTTGTAATATGCACTGCCTTTACCCGGTGGAAGTAACCAGTGAAGATCCATTGTTAAATGGAACATTATCCGACATGCCGGACTGGGAAGCCATGGGAATGGTCGGGGGTAACCTGGGTTACCTGGAAATGGAAGGATCAGATCCTGGTCAACCATTCACAGGTACTACCAGAGATCACGCTGAACACCTGGCTAAAATGCAATACACTACTTTCCTGCATGACAATTATGGTCTGGATTTCATTGAAGGTGGTGGCAACCTGGCACTGGTTATGGAACTGGTTCAACGAGGTTTCATCGATAAAAATGACTTGGACGGTATTGATTTGAAATGGGGTGATGTTCACGCTGTAGACGCTTTATTAAAGAAGATTGTTCATCGAGAAGGTATTGGCGATAAGTTAGCTCAGGGAACTTATGAAACCGCTCGTTATTTTGCGGAATTAAAAGGTAAACCCGAGATCATGCAATACAATGTAACCGCTCATCATTATGGACAACCCGCTCATGACACCCGCTCCCCGATAGACAAGGATGCTTTGGAATACGTAACGGTTAATCGTGCCTGCGCTCACACAGGCGGAGGAACTGCAGGATTTAAAACCAAAGATTATGCAGCAGCAATCGCTGGTCAAAATGTTAATGCTGCTCAAAACTCTCTGGTTCACTGCCAATTCCCGGCTGGTCATTGGGCTGGAAGCCGAATTGATCTGGTAAAAGCAGCTACTGGCTGGAGTGATTTCAGTGAGGAAGACCTGCAGTTGGTTGGCGCACGAGAATATGCTTTGTCACGCTTGTTTGAAATTCATATTCGTCAATTGAAAAATCCCAAAGAGGAATACGATAAGCAGGTTCCATACCGCTGGTTTAATGACCCATTACCAACTGGACCACAAAAAGGCGCTGTTGCATATGAGGGCAAACCGGATAAACTTTTCAACGAAGCTTTACCTGCCTATTGGAAAGAACGTGGCTGGACGGAAGACAAAGGTATTCCTACCCAGGAAACTCTCAAGAAACTAGGTATTGACGACATTGCTGCTGATATTGCCGCTAAACATTTGTAATCTAATCTAGATAATCGAACGTGATCGAGGCTCCAGAATGGTTAAAAATATGGAGCCTCGATCAGGATATTTAATAAAAATACATTGAAGAGCCTATGAATGAAAATCTAAGTAAGAATTACAAATTATTATTTGAACGGAATTATGGTATTTTTTCAGAAGAGGAACAAGAACGTTTACGAAAAGCCAAAATTCTAATCATTGGTAGTGGTGGAATTGGGGGTGTTGTTGCTATTTTATTAGCGCGGAGTGGATTTGAGCGAATAACCATTTATGAGTTTGATACTTATTCCACTTCAAATATTAATCGACAAATTTGTTGTTTTGAAGATACGATTGGAAAAAACAAAGCGCAAGTTGTTAAGGAATCCATTAAGCAAATAAACCCAGTGGCTGAAGTAAATGTGATTGATCGACCTTTAATGCCTGAGGAAATTCATTCTGTCATTCAGCAGTCTGATTGGGATGTGATCATGCCGGCTGCAGATCATTGGCCATTGAGTGTTTCCATGCTGGATGCCTGTGTAGATCATAAAGTGCCGGCAATTATGTCTTATCCAGCCGGAGCGCTTGGCAGAGTATGCTCTTTTATGCCTGGTGGAGTTTACGCATCTGAATGTTTGACGATGCCCTATAAGGCTACGTATGAAGAATTAAAAGTTTTCATGGAGAACCCTGAAAATCGAAGTGTCCTCCATTATTACCGAAAAGATGGCGGTTGGACAAAGGAATGGTTTGATGGTTTCTGTGAAGGGAAATTGCCACATCCACAAATTGGCCCAATAGTCTGGATTACAGCATCTTTAGCTGCGATGGAGATTATAAAAATTGTGAGCGGTCGATGGAAGCCTGTTGCTGCCCCTTATTTCTGGAATATCACTCCAGCTGGGGGACGGATTGCCAAGTTCAGCATGGGTAGGAGGTTGATGTCACGCGTGATGCAAAAGGATTGGGGTAAGGCACTAATCCCATTTTTCGCAAAAAGACAAGGCCTAGTTAAAGTTTTTACCCGGATGATCAGATAAAAAATGAGGAGCAACATGAAAAAACTGAAATTCGGAATAAACCCGCTCACATTTTTATCAGCTATTCTTCTATCTCTTTCCTTAATTTTTCCCTGGTGGACACTGGATGTTTCCGTAATGCCGCGTCCGACAAATATTTACCCTTATTTGATTGATGGCCCTGCCAGCGAATTTATTGGTTACAAACGTAGTTCAATTATGACGATTTTATTTATTCTTTTACTGGTTTGTATTTTTCTGTTTATTTTAGGCTCTTTCTTAAAAGGAAAGGGTTTTGCAATTACGAATATAGTTTCTGGAGCCCTGGTAGCTTTAGCAATCTGGCGTTTTTTGGTCAGAATTGGAGGTGTAGCCGCTATGTACGAAGTGCCTATTCAAGGAAGCGGTGTAGGAAGTTACGGAGGATTCGCTCGGGTTGATGTGTACAGCCAAATACAACCCGGGATTTATCTCGCAGCCCTGGCAGCTATTATTGGAATCCTTTCTGGAATTTTTCATAAAAAATTAACCAACAAATTTAGTTTGAATTGGCTGTAAAAAAAGCGATAATTAAAATAAGATTAAAAAAAGGATTATTGGAATGGAGGTAGAAAATGAAAATTAAATATTTATTGATTGTAATTCTAGTGATTGCTGTTTTTGTTTTAGCTGGGTGCAAATCTGAAGCAGCACCTACACCGCATCCAGGAGAGGCATTGGTCCAATCGAAATGTAGTACCTGTCATGGGATTGCACAGGTCAACAATGCAAAATATTCCCGCGATATATGGCAGGCCACGGTAGACCGCATGGTTTTATCTGGTATGGAAGTTACGGATGAACAAAAAGCTCAAATCGTGGATTATTTAGCTTTGCGTGATTCTAAATAATTATTTTCTCTTTAATGCAACAAGATTTCAAGATTTCAAGGATTATCAAACAACTGCAAAACGGGGAAATTAACCGTAGGGAATTTATCCGGGCTGCAGGGTTATTAGGAATCAGTATAGGAACTGCTGAGATCCTATCTGCTTGTAGCCCAAAAAACAAAATTACATCAAAGACTGATGCTCAAATTCAATATGAAGGATTTCAGACAGTCCCAACGTCACCTGTTCAGTTTTTAACTCCTGAAGCAACCAATACCCCACTCCCTATTCAAAAAGAGAATATGTGGTTATGTCAGGCATGCGGAGAACGTTTTTTAAAGAAGGATCAACTTCAAGAACATTTAATGGTTGTGCATGCCAGGGTATTACCAGAAATAAAACGGGTTGAAGAACCTACTTTTACACAATATTTAGTAGATGTTCAACGATTTGATGAAAAAAATACAATTTTTTCAAGAATCGCCTGGGACGAAGCCTATCAACAACGGGTGGGGAACGTGATGCCTTTTGTGACTTTAACTGACCCTTCTTTCCAGGAGGGAAATGCATTGGTCGCCGGTGCAATTCAAGTGGATGATAAAGCCGGTAGTTTCCACCCCTATTACCCTGGATATTTTGGACATATTCGCGAGTTTGATGGCTTATATGGCTGGGAAGATGAGGTAAGTGATCAAAAATTCCCGGTTGATGACCCAGAATTGATGAGCGAAAAAATAAAAAAAGTAGCCAGGTTTTATGGAGCTGATCTGGTTGGTATCACAAAAATTGACCCAAAATGGATTTATGAAAATTATTTTGAACCTTTTACAGGGAATTCTGGTCGGGTCGAGTTAAATTATCGCTACGCCATTGTGATGGGTATTGAAATGAAATGGGAGATGATCCATGACTCTCCTGGACCTGAGGGAAGTGCTGCTACAGCCCTGGCATATTCTCAAATGGCGCAATTGGCTTCATCTCTAGCTAAATATATCCGTATGTTGGGTTACCCGGCTATTCCCTCTGGGAATGATACAACCCAAAATATTCCACTTGCGATTAGCGCTGGCCTGGGTGAATTAGGTCGTTTGGGGTTGATGTTAAGTCCCGAATTTGGACCACGACAAAGACTTTGTAAAGTTTTTACTGATTTGCCCCTGGTGCCTGATAAACCAATCGATTTCGGTATTCAGGAATATTGCGAAACCTGCCATATTTGTGCCCAGGCATGCCCGGCCCGTGCCATTCGATTCGAAGAACGAACTACAGAACCAACATCAATTTCAAACAGACCAGGGATTTTGCGTTGGCCAGTTAATGTTGAGAAATGCTATATGTTCTGGCAAAAAAACGGCGGCATTGATTGTGCAAATTGTGTTGCAGCGTGCCCCTGGTCTCTTTCCCCACGAAGAAATATATTTTAGTTTTTTTAAAAAGAAATCCAAAAAAAATCTCATCACAGAAAGGAAGTAACTTTATGACAATAGATTTTGAAAAAGCAGATTTGCTGATTGACCAGCATGGTAAAAGTGAAAAAGACCTCATTCAGGTCATGCTGGCCATCCAGGAAGAATTTAATTTTCTTCCATCGGAAATTTTGGAAAGGATATCGGAGAAGTTAGATGTTTCGATGATTAGAATTTATCAGGTAGCAGCATTCTATAAATTCTTTAACCTGGAAGAGAGGGGAAAACATATTATTACTGTTTGCAAAGGGACGGCTTGCCATGTGCGCGGTAGTAACATGCTGGTAGATCAGGTTGATCGGGTATTAAAGATTCGCCCTGGTGAAACCACAGAAGATATGCAATTTACCATTGAAGAAGTTAACTGTCTGGGTTGTTGTGCGATTGGCCCAGTGATGACAGTGGACAATAAATATTATGGCAATATGTCTGTCAGTAAAGTAGAACGGGTTCTTAACAAATATATGGAAAAGGAGGTAGTCACGAATGATTGAAAAAATTACTCCAGTAGAATTAGAAAATCAAAGACAGCAGATTCTATCCGAAAGAGAACCATCCAAACCCTGCTTAATGGTTTGTGGAGGTACGGGCTGCCTTGCTTTGGAATCCGACAAAGTAGCAGAAGCGCTTCAAAAGGCCATTCAAGAGCAGGGGGTTGATGCTCAGGTTGAATTAAAAACAACTGGCTGCCCAGGTTTTTGTGAACAGGGTCCTTTGGTTGTGGTTCATCCTGAAAAAATTTTTTACACCCATGTAAAACCAAAAGATGCGAAAGATATCATTTCACAGACTATTGTAAATGGAAAAGTTGTTGATCGTCTGTTATATACCGACCCCATCACAGAAAAAAAAGTGGTTTATGAGCATGAAGTGCCTTTTTATAAAGAACAAACTCGCGTTTTGTTGAAAAATAGCGGGATTATTGACCCAGAAAAAATTGAAGATTATATTGCGGTGGGTGGATATCAGGCGGTATCCAAAGCTCTTTTTGAAATGACTCCTGATCAGGTTTTAGATGAAGTAAAAAAAGCGAATTTGCGAGGTCGTGGTGGAGCTGGTTTTCCTGCTGCAATCAAATGGGAGTTGTGCAGAAAAGGAAAAGCTGATCAACGCTATATTATTTGCAATGCCGATGAAGGCGATCCCGGAGCGTTTCAGGATCGCGGAATCATCGAAGCGAACCCACATAGCATTCTGGAAGGAATGATCCTGGGAGCCTATGCAATTGGAGCCAGTAAAGGATTTGTGTATATCCGGCATGAATATCCTCTGGCTGTGAAAACCATTCGAAAAGCAATTGATCAAGCCCGTGAGCATGGCTTCCTCGGGAATAATATTCTGGGAAGTGATTTTAATTTTGACCTGGAAGTTCAATTAGGAGCTGGCGCGTTCGTTTGTGGTGAAGAGACTGCCATGATGGCCTCAATTGAAGGGCGTGTGGGCGAGCCGAGAACCAGACCGCCTTACCCGGCTGAAAGTGGGTTATGGGGGAAACCAACCAACATCAATAATACGAAAACCTGGGCTTGGGTTCCGCATATAATTAATAATGGGGCTGATTGGTTTGCCAGTATTGGTAAAGATAAAAATCACGGCACCATGATTTTTTCACTGGTAGGGAAAGTTAATAACACCGGCTTGGTGGAAGTACCCATGGGAATTACTATTCGCGAACTAATTGAAGGCATTGGTGGCGGTGTCCCAAAAGGTAAAAAGCTGAAAGCTGTACAAACTGGCGGGCCTTCCGGTGGCTGTATTCCAGAGAGCATGTTTGATTTACCAATTGACTATGATAGCCTGCGAGAAGCTGGGTCTATTATGGGTTCTGGTGGCGTCATTGTCATGGATGAAGACACTTGTATGGTGGATGTTGCCCGTTATTTCCTTGAGTTTTGCAAATTTGAGTCTTGCGGAAAGTGTAATGCCTGTCGTGAAGGTGTCAAAAGGATGTACGAAATTGTTGACTATATCACCCGTGGATATGGTGAAGAAGGCGATATCGAGATGCTTGAAGAACTGGCTCATGGCGTGAAAATTGGGTCTCTTTGCGGTTTAGGCCAAACTGCTCCTAACCCTGTTCTTACAACTCTTAAATATTTCCGGGAAGAGTATGAAGCTCATATTAAGGAAAAGAGATGTCCCGCGGGAGTATGTAAAGAATTGATTACCTTCGAAATCATCATGGAGAATTGCCCAGGATGTACATTGTGTGCCAGATATTGCCCAGTTGAAGCAATTACTGGAGAAAAAGGATTCCCCCATGTCATCGATTCAAGCATTTGTATTCGCTGCGGCGTTTGCAAAGATGTTTGTAATTACAATGCGGTTATCGTCAAGTAGGGAGAGCAAACAATGATAAATCTAACAATAAACGGAAATAAATATCAGGTTGCGGAAGGAAAAACTCTCCTTGAAGTAGCACAAGAGAACGATATTCATATCCCAACTTTATGCCATCACAAAGACCTTACTCCTTATGGCGCTTGCCGGCTCTGTTTGGTTGAGTCTAAAAATAATGGTCGCTCAACAATTATTACCTCTTGTAACACCAAGGTTGCCGAGGGGATGGTAATTGAGACCGATTCGGCAGATGTTGTGCAAACTCGCAAGGTGATGGCGAATTTCATTCTCTCTCGTTGCCCTGAAGTACCCGCTATTCAAAGAGTAGCTTCTTCTTTAGGCGTGGATAAACCTTCATTCCCTGCAGAAGATCCAAAAAACGATTGTATCCTTTGCGGTTTATGTGTACGGGCTTGTGATGAGATCGCCGAACATAATGTTATTGGCTTCAAAGGTCGCGCACCAGACCGTGTAGTCACAACAGCGTTTAATACGCATGAAGCGATCTGTGATACGTGTAATAAGTGTGTGCCTTATTGTCCAACTGGTGCAATTACTCATTTAGGCGGCACTGAAATCGGGAAAAATGAAAAAGCCAGAGACCGGGTTTGGAAAAAAGTTAGGATTGTGGTCCAATATGCGGCACTGGCCTTATTCCTGGTTTTGATGTACATGACCTTAACTGCCGGGGTTGGTTCAGGGCCTGGAGCTCCCATCAACTTGTTCTCGAGATTGAACCCATTACAAGCGATTGTAGCCTCAATTGGTGCTCGTGAATTTATTGTGAATTACTGGCCGGCGTTGATAACGGTAGCAGTTACCCTTGTTTTCGGGCGAGTTTGGTGTGCCTGGTTTTGTCCGTTGGGCGCTGTGCTGGAGCTATTTGGCTTCAAAGGACGTAGAATAAAAGCTCAATGGCTGCGGAAAGTTAAATACGTCATTTTGTTTACTGTCATCGTGATGGCAATTTTTGGCAGTTTAGCTTTCATGTATTTTGAACCAATTACAATCATTATTCGTGGGCTTACTACCGGGGCAAAACCTTTAATGGAATATTTTGCTGATAAAAAGAACTTTGTCATGCCTGGCTTTAGCTGGTGGATGATCGGGGTTCCATTCATTTTGATTCTGCTTCTCAATTTGGTCGAAAAACGTTTCTGGTGCCGATACTTATGCCCATTAGGCGCTTTAATTGGCCTGGGGTCCAAATTCTCCTGGATTAAACGACGTGTCGACCAGATGAGCTGCGTAAAATGCGGTGAATGTGCAAAAGTTTGCCCGATGGGTGCAATCAGCCCGGATAATGATTTCAAAAGCGACCCAGCTGAATGTATTATGTGCATGGATTGTGCAGTACCCTGCCCGAAATTAGCTATAACCTTCGAAAAAGGGAAGATGGGTGGCTGGAATTATGAATTTGATCCCAGCCGGCGGGAAGCTATCGCTACTGTAGGTGCCAGCGCTATTGCTGTGGGTTTGTTAGCAACAGATGTTGGCAATGTAAAAGCTGCCAAGGCCAGTGTCATGCGACCTCCTGGAGCTGGAGACGATTTTCTTGACAAATGTATCCGTTGTGACCAATGTATTGAAGCCTGTCCCGGTCACATTATTCAACCGGCAGTAACAGAAGGTGGATGGGAATCACTCTTTACCCCAATCATGGATCCATTCTCTGGGCGTTGTGAATACGACTGTAATCTTTGTGGTCAGGTCTGTCCAAGCCATGCAATTCCTCCATTGACGTTGGAAGAGAAACATAAAGCAATTATTGGAATTGCAAAAGTGGATTTTGAAACCTGTGTACGCTGCATGGAATGTAAAGATAACTGCCCCTATGACTGCTTTGAACTGGTTGAAGTGGATGGGATCCGGGGAGTTTTTCCGCGGGTGAAGGATAACTCTGATTGTGTAGGATGTGGTATTTGTGTAGACGTGTGTCCAAAACAAGATTTACGGGCAATTGTCGTTTACCCCAAAGACCAGGTTCCGGAAGAGACATATTCATACAAACTTTATGTAGAATAGGTTTTTAGGTTTTTTTAGGCTGTAGCCTCTGAATAACAATTCGGGGGCTACACTTATTATCTGATAAAGATCATCAAGAATCTGTTATTAATGGTTTTAGTTTTATGATTAATTATTTGCTATACTTGATTAATCCTTTTTCAGGTCTTCGAACTTTAAGTATTTAGAAAATCACGAGGTAGCTTCATTGAAAGATTCCATTGGTAGAACAATAAATTATTTGCGAATTTCAGTAACAGAATTTTGTAACTTTCGATGTGTCTATTGTATGCCGGTGGAGGGCGTAAAACCACTGGAGCATTCAGAAATCATGAGGTTTGAAGAGATTGCAGAGGTCGTGCGAGTTGCGGCCGACAACGGGATCTCGAAAATTAGATTAACTGGGGGAGAACCGCTGGTAAGAAAAGATATTGTGAATTTGATTCGGCTAATTCGTCAAATTCCCAATATTAATGAAATAACGATGACCACTAATGGTTATTTATTGGAAAAGTATGCTGAAGCTCTTAAAGACGCTGGGTTAACCCGGGTAAATATCAGTTTAGATACGCTTAAGCCAGATTTATTCAAAAAGATCACTCGTCGCGGGGATCTTGATATTGTCTGGCGTGGAATAGAAGCAGCAGAAAAACATGGACTGACCCCATTAAAAATAAACATGGTAATGATGGCCGGAATCAATGATAACGAGATTCCTGATTTCATGAAATTATCAATTGATAACCCCTGGCATGTCCGCTTTATTGAACTCATGCCCATTCAAAATCAAGTTTCCTGGGGAGATGGATTTCCCGATCCATCCGCATGCTATGTTTCTACAGGAACCATATTGCAAAGATATCAGTATTTAGGATTAAAACCAATTTATCATTTAAACCAACTCGGGCCTGCGCAGCTATACCAACTTCCGAACGCGAAGGGTTATGTAGGTTTTATTTCTCCTTTAGATGATGATCATTTTTGCAGTCGCTGTAACCGATTAAGATTAACTTCGGATGGCAATTTACGCCCTTGCTTAATGAGTGATTTAGAAGTGCCATTACTCCCAGCACTGCGAGCTGGTGAAGATATTACCGAACTTATTTCTAAAGTAATCAAACTGAAACCAGCTCAACATGAATTATTTTTAAATCACGTTCCTCAAAATCGAAATATGATGCAAATTGGCGGATAATCAAACTTGTTTACCATGTTACTCTAATTTAAAAATTGAACAAACACGGTGTTGACCGAAGAAATGGAGAAAATTAAATGACTTCTGAACCAGGAATTGATAAGAATTCATTCAAAGATTTATTTAACAACCTTGATTCCACTTATCAAAAAATATTGTTAACTTCTAGTTGGCTGCTGCCAGACGTGGATCTCCCATTAGAGGTATTAATGAGAGTTTCAAAAAATGATCAAGAAGCGGAAATAAAACAACGTTTAGGATTTCTGGCTTCTATGGGCTTTTTGGGGCGGTCTGAGAATGGTTTTATTATCAATCATAAGGTTAGTTCACTCATCAAAGAAATATCAAACCCAATCCTTGCTAAAGAAATGCTACATGCGGTTAGCCGAGCGATGCACGAAATAACTAACTCCCTTGAAAAAGCGGAAGAATTTGAGCCTTATGCTCTACAAGTTGATAAATTAGCACAACAAGGTCAAATTCAAAAAATTGCAACCGCGGGTTTGTTATTTGGTTTATTAGGTAGATATAAACTGCAGACTGGTGAGAACGATGAGGCTGTTAAATTTATCAGGCGAGCTTTGCTAATTGTTGAAAAAGTGTCTGGAATTGAAAGTGAGGAGCATACTGAAAACCTGAATAATTTAGGAAGCGCTTTACATAAAATGGGGCGTTTTGAAGATGCTAAAAAATGCTTTGAACAGGCTATCATCATAGACAGTAAGATCCTAGATAAAAATGATCCTGCCGTGGCTATAGGGCATAACAACCTCGGTCAGGTGATGATTGACATGAATAACCTGGATAACGCGATTATTCACTTAGAAAAAGCATTAGAAATCAACACTGATAATTTTGGAAAAGATCATCCATTGGTGGCTTCTGGAAACTACAATTTAGGTATGGCCTTGCTAAACATTGGCGATCTGCCTCGTGCTAGGGCGCAATTGGAGTTAGCATTGGCAAAGAGAAAGAAAATTTTTGGAGATAATTCCTTGGAAGTTGCGGTTGCCCATCATGGATTGGGAATGGCAATGCAAACAATTGGAAATTCGCCCGGAGCAATTGAACATTATGAAAGAGCAATTAAAATCTTCGAACTGAATAACACACCCGAGAATTTTGAACTGGCAGCCTCTTATGCAAATTTAGGGGGAGTTTTTCATGCAAATCGAGATTTTAATAATGCAAAAGAATACTATCAAAAGTCATTCTCAATCATGACCAGCTCTTTGTCGGAAAATGATAAGAATCTCAAAGATTTAGAATTTCAAATGAAACTAGTCGAAGAAAAAACTACCATGGCAGAACTATTAGAAAAAATGGAAACCGGAGAACATCTTTCTGAACCAATTCTTGAGTTTTTGAGTGATCGCTATTCTGAAGAAAAAGAAAAGCTGAATAATTAGTTATATAATAATGAAATAAATAAAAGAAAAAAGCGTTTCCTCAGTGTCGGAGTTAAAATGAGAAATGAAAAGCCTATTCGGGTAATGTTGGTGGATGATCATTCGGTTGTTAGAAGCGGTTTAAGTGCTTTTCTTTATGTTTTTGATGACCTGGAGCTGGTAGCGGAAGCCAAAGATGGTAAGGAAGCAATTCAAATTTGTGAAAAAATTATGCCGGATGTAATCCTCATGGATTTGATGATGCCGGTGATGGATGGCGCGGCAGCCACAAAAATAATTCGACAGAAATGGCCCGGGATTCAGGTAGTGGCGTTAACCAGTTTTAAAGAGGATGAACTGGTGCAGGCTGCACTCCAGGCAGGTGCAATCGGTTATTTACTGAAAAACGTGTCTGCTGATGAATTAGCCAACGCAATCCGATCAGCCTACATAGGAAGACCAACTTTAGCGCCAGAAGCTACTCAGGCATTAATTCATGCTGCAGTTAACCCCGGGAAGCAGGATTATGGGTTAACAAACCGAGAAGAGGAAGTATTAACTTTAATGACGGATGGGATGAGTAATATCGAAATGGCTGAAAAATTGTTTGTCAGCCGTTCTACTGTTAAATTCCATGTCAGCAGTATTTTATCGAAATTAGGAGTGAGTAGTCGCACAGAAGCGGTTGCCATGGCCCTTCAACAAAAATTAGTAAAAAAATAAAAAAAGAGGTTGGCTTTTTTAGGCCAACCTCTTTTTATTTTTACGATAACCCGAGAACCTCACCTGTATCCGGGTCGAGATCAATATCATAAAATGCCGGGCGAGTAGATAAACCAGGCATCGTACGCATTTCACCTACCAGTGGATAAAGGAATCCGGCACCTACGGATGCGCGGATATCACTAATTGGCAAGCGGTATCCGGATGGAACGGCTTTCCAGGTGGGATCGTGACTAATGCTAAGGTGGGTCTTTGCCATACAAATGGTTGATTTACCAAATCCAAGTCGTTCATATTTGGCAATTTTTTCTTCAACCTCAGGCGTAAAATCAACACCATCAGCATTATAGATTTCCCGGGCAATGATATCTATTTTTTCTTTAATGCCTAATTCCAATGGGTATAGGAATTTGAAATGGCGTTCTTCTTTACTGGCTTTAATAACTGCTTTAGCTAAATCGACTGCACCTTCACCGCCAAATTCCCAATGCGCGCTGACAACTGCGTCAAAAGCACCACCTTGTTCGATAGAAGCCTTCCGAACGAGTTCAACTTCTGCATCGGTATCGGTATGGAATTTATTGATTGCGACAACCACAGTCACACCATATTTCTTAGCAATCTTGATGTGATGGATCAGGTTAGACATACCCGCTTCCAATAATTCCAGATTCTCATTGGTGTATGCATGATCTAACGGTCTTCCAGCTACAACTTTTGGTCCGCCACCATGCATCTTGAGGGCACGAATTGTGGCAACTAAAACGACGACATCTGGAATCAGTCCCGAAACACGGCATTTGATGTCAAAGAATTTTTCCATTCCAAGGTCAGCGCCAAATCCGGATTCAGTTACCACAAAATCTGCTAATTTCAAAGCGATTCGATCCGCTACGATAGAGCTATTCCCATGAGCAATATTTCCAAATGGACCTGCATGCACAAAAACAGGAGTACCTTCCACCGTCTGCATAAGGTTCGGTTTAATGGCATCTTTCATTAATACCTGAAGGGCACCAGCAACTCCTAAATCGTTGGCGTCTAAAGCTTCGCCGCTCTTACTTGTTCCGAAGACGATGCGACCAAAGCGTTCGCGCATATCGCGCAAATCGGTGGTCAAAGCAAGAATAGCCATGATTTCACTGGCAACTGTAATGTCGAAACCGGTCTTGCGGGTGTGCCCTTTTTCATCTGGACCTTCGCCAACAGTGATACCACGTAGGAAACGATCATTGGTATCAACCACCCGTTTCCAGGTGATTGAATCCGGATCGATATCCAGACGCACGAATTTACTTTTCTGTTCTTCAGTCATTTGATCGGGATCGTCGGTTTCAATTCCTAATTTTCTTTTGCGGTGTTGCATGCCAATTGCGAAATGTCGTTTTCCCTGTTTATCTTTAGGGAATAGATTTTCAAATAACCTTTGATCGGATTGAGTAGATTCGTGGAACATGCGGACTTCAATTGCAGCGGCTAACAAATTGTTGGCTGCAGTAATTGCATGAATATCGCCGGTTAAATGAAGATTGAACTCTTCCATCGGTACGACCTGGCTGTAACCACCACCTGCTGCGCCACCTTTGATGCCAAAAGTTGGTCCCTGACTAGGTTGGCGAATACAAGTGATGACACGCTGATTCAAATGGGCGCCCAATGCTTGGCACAATCCAACGGTTGTCGTGGTTTTACCTTCTCCTAAGGGAGTCGGTGTAATAGCGGTCACATCAATATATTTCCCATCGGGAATATCTTTCAATCGATCTAATATCTCTAACTTAACTTTGCCTTTATAAGGGCCGTATTGCTCAAGTTCGTCTGGAAGGATCCCTAATTCTTCGGCAATGATTGAAATATGTTTAAGCTCTGCTGCTTTTGCAATATCGATATCGGAAGGGACTGGTGTTACTCGCTTCAATTTTGTTGCCTTGAATGGGCGAACATTGGGATTACTACTCATAAAAAGCTCCTTTCAAATTTTGAAAATTATATGTTTTATTCAAGGAATATTAAACCACCTACTTAATTAAAGATCATAGTCCTAGAAAAATCAAGCTAATTATAATCGCAATAAATGAATTATTGGTTGATTAAGTTAAGGTATATTAAATTTTTGTGATTTAAGCCTGATTGTTATTAAAGGCGTAAATGTTTACTTAACTTTTCTATCGAAAGAGGTCCTTTTAATGGGGGAAAATTAAAAAAACTGCAATAAATTATTGCAGCTCTAATGGGGCGGGTGGGACTTGAACCCACAAGGTGTCACCACCGGAGGATTTTAAGTCCTCTGCGTCTGCCTATTCCGCCACCGCCCCGGGATTTATTTATTTTATCCCAGTATTGTTAGGCGTCAAGGTTTTGGTTGGGTTTAGAAAAATTTAACATTAAAAATAGATTAAAAACCTTGACAGCCAATATTTGTTCATGTTAAAATTTTCACAATTCATAAAGAAAGGAGGCGCCTGATGAGCACAAATATCAATCCAAACTCGGTAATTAGCATTGACTTAACAATCATGAATGGTTGTGTTGGTTCTGTTCCTTGTCGTAGTGCGCCTGTCCGTCGATAAAAGTTATATATAAATTTTCGGCCACGGGCGTCAATCTGAACCCGTGGCTTTTTTATTTTTATGTGAAATGAGTCATGGGTTTAAAAACCAATGACTTTTTTATTTCTGGAGTTACGGATGAGATTAGCAAAGAATAATTGTTGATCAGGCTTAAGCCTTATTTATAAAATCTTTAAAACCCGGCTGACTGAAAAAGAGGCCCACAATGTTAAGCAATCTAATGAAAGAAAACTCATATCAAATTGATTATGTGAATCCCACAGCCATTGGGATGAAGAATGCCTTCGGAATTTATTTGCGTGGTTGTTTACATAATAATCAACCTTATTGTCTGGAAGCAAAACGAAATCTATTCCTTTGTTTAGATTATGTCCACCAAGAAATGGATGAGAAAACTCTAGTTGCGGTTTATATTGATGTTTGTGATATAAGAAACGCTGGATACCAGGCATTTAATGGAATGATGGCGGACTTGCGTGCTGGCTTTTTTACAAAAGTTTTATTCAAAAGCCTTGAAGAAATTCTTCTGAATTCTTTTATCTGTAATAAACTGGTTGAATTAACTGAACTTATCAATTCGATTCAATTAATGGATACTAATCATAATGTCTTCCAAGCAAGCAAAATTTGTATTCCTGAAATTTTGATTGGTTATGAAGATAAGAAGAATAGATAAATGATGAAGCAATTTCGTGCAACCTTAAAAATAGATTTATTAATGATCTCATCAGCACGTGATAAAATTCACATCTGGAGGTTGTATGCCTGAAAATTCTATTAAAGCCGTTATTTTCGATATGGGTGGCGTTTTTGTTCAAACAAAAAATAAAAAACCAAGACAACAACTGGCTCAACACTATAATGTGACTTATGATGAGTTGAGCCAGATTGTTTTTGATTCCGAAACTGCTCAATTAGCAACAGTCGGAAAAATTGAGGAACAGGAGCATTGGTTAGCGGTATCGAAAGCTCTCAATATACCTTTCGAAGAGATGGATGAATTTTGGATTAAATTCTGGAGTGGCGATGAACTTGATATCCAACTTGTTGATTATGCTAAATCATTAAAAGGAAAATATCAGATTGCGTTATTGTCCAATGCCTGGGGAGGAGCGAGAGACCTGCTCACGAGCAAATATGGTTTTTTGGATATTTTTGATGTTTCTATCTTTTCTGCTGAAGCAAAAATGGCAAAACCAGACGAGAAATTTTATTTATGGATGACCTCGAAGCTGAAAATCCAACCTTTTGAAGCGATCTTCGTCGATGACTTTTTCGAAAATATCGCACCGGCAGAAAAACTTGGTATGCAGACCGTTCATTTCCTCAATACCCGTCAGGCTATTGAAGAAATTCAAGCGACCCTTAAGACCTGACAACTTCAGGAGAACATCATTGAACACACGGCAGCAAATTAAAACCTTTCCGCAAAGTGCACGTTTATTCTTGTTAGCGACCATTATTAATGGGATTATTTTCAGCTCCTGGCAATTATTTTTTAATTTTTTTATTCTTGCTAAAGGGTATGAAAAGGATTTTTTGGGGTTAATTAATTCCATGCCATCAATAGCCGGTCTTTTCCTGGGTATTTTCATGGGGATGGTGTCGGATCGCATTGGGCGTCGCCCAGCAATGTTGTCGGGGCTATTTGTTTATACGATTGCAATGGGATTGCAGCTTTTTGTCCAATCAAAAATATTGTTACTGATGGTTGCATTTTTAGGTGGGATGGGCAACTCTTTGTTCTTTGTCAGCCAGGCACCATTTATGATGAAAGTGACCAATGAAAAAAACCGAGCTTTAATGTTTAGTTTAAATTTTGGTTTATCTACATTGGCTGGGGCAGTCGGAAATATTTTTGCAGGGCAAATGCCAGGTTGGTTTGGAGGTTTGTTGAAAATTCCTGCTGACAGCGCTCAGGCATTTCAGATGGTTTTACTGGTTAGTGTCATTCTTGGTTTTTTTGCATTAATTCCGATCTTTATCCTGAAAGAGCCAAAAACCACCACAAGTTTGGAGATAGCTCATTCAAATCAATGGGACTTACTACTTCAAACAATACGTCGAGGTTTTACCTGGAAACTAGCGATACCTGAGATGTTACTGGGGTTTGGAGCTGCAATAACGATTCCTTATATGAATCTATATTTTTCAGAAATTTTCAGAGTACCCAGCAACGTGTTGGGAGCACTTTTTAGTATCAGCGCTTTATTTGTTGGTATAGGTTCAATTATTGGTCCCCGTTTGGTATCTAAATTTAATAGCAAAATCCAGGTTGTCGTACTGACTCAGGCTACCAGTTTGATCTTCCTCTTAATTCTGGCTTTTTCCAAATTTGCCTGGTTGGCTGCCATTGGTTTTTTGTTGCGGGGAATGCTCATGAATATGGCAGTTCCGCTTTACAATGCCTTCTGTATGGAAAATGTTCCTGAAAAGGAGCAAGGGGTGGTGAATAGCATTATCAGTAATTCCTGGACTGCAGGCTGGGCGATCGGACCTTTTCTTTCTGGTTTAATCCAGATTCGATATGGATTTCAACCTTTATTTTTGATAACTGCTTCCATCTACTGTCTATCAATTTTTTCCACCTGGATGTTTTTCAGTAAGTTTGAAAAACGGAAAATTCAAGAAGCGGCACAAATTCAGGAAGGTGTAATCTGATATGAAATTTGGAGATCTTAAAAAACCATTCCGTTTAGGTGTAGTGGCAGATACTCATGTGCCTGATCGGGTTGGCGCTCTTCACCCGGACATTATTCCTACCTTTAAAGAGAATCAGGTTGAACTAATTATTCATGCCGGGGATATTTCATCCCTTGACGTTCTTACTGAGTTAGAAAAAGTTGCACCAGTAGTGGCAACAAAAGGAAATCGTGATTATTGGCACCTGAATAATTTGCCTGAACAGACGATTATTAACGTAAACAATAATCACATTCTAATCAACCATGGGCAGGGGAATTGGATCAGTTATTTTTTTGACAAATTGCCTTTATTATTGTTTGGTTACAACATAAAACGCTTTCAAAAAAAATTTTTGAAAAATGAACAGGAATTTGATATTGTCATTTTTGGGCATTCTCATGTTGCTGAAAATCAATGGATCAACGGGAAATTATATTTCAACCCAGGCTGTGCATATGATTCAGGGTTTGATCGGCAAGGACCTTCCATTGGGTTACTTGAATTAAGCAACCATAAAGTGATTTCCTCAAAAATTATAAAATTGTCACCTATGAGGTGGTCTAAAGGTAAATGGAATCCAATATAAACAATATCAGATTGAAAAAAACAAACTCTTCACAAATTGCTTCTTGACCGGCTGAAATGCCTTTGCTATAATATCAGATTGCATTTTACCCTTTAAAATGGGAGAATAGGCCTTCCTTCATTTAAGGATGACATCGCTAGGAGAAAAATATGTCTTTTTTACCAGTTAAGTCTTATGGAAGAATTCCGGCAATCTTTGATTTACCTCAACTTATTAAAGTTCAATTGGAATCGTTTCAACGATTAAAAGATGAAATGTTAGGGGACTTATTCGATGAAATATCCCCAATCGAATCATACAACAAAGGTATGCGGTTATATTTTCCAAGTCGGGATCCGGAACTAAAACAATGGGATCTTAAGTATAGGTTTGAACCCCCTAAACACACCATCGATGAATGTGTGGATCGAGATTTAACTTACGCCAGCCCATTGAAAGTATCTGTGCTGTTAGCGGGGCCTGACATTTCAGAACCGATCAAAGAAGAGATTTTTCTAGGCGAATTTCCTGAGATGACAGAGAAGGGCACCTTTATTATCAATGGAACTGAACGCGTGGTCGTTTCCCAATTGATCCGATCACCTGGTGTTTATTTTGAAGCTCCGGTTGATCGCTCCACTGGGCATCGCCTGGCTATGGCGAAACTGATCCCGGATCGAGGCGCGTGGATGGAATTCGAAACCCGAAAGAATGATTACTTGATATTAAAGTTTAATCGAAAACGCACGGTTCCGATCACCATTTTCCTGCGAGCACTAGCGGCTATCAATGATGGTTTATCAGATCGTCCGATTGTCGAAGGGACTGATGAGGAATTGATTGCACTTTTCCAGGATGTTGATAATGATCCTGACCGTTTATTTATCGCCAACACAATCCGACAGGAACCTGAATGGGATTTGAGTTCGAAAATTACCATAGCTGAAGCAGCCTTAATTGAATTTTTCAAACGTATGCGACCGGGCGACCCTGCAACCGTTGAAAATGCCCGTCAATTCCTGGAAGAACAAATCGTCGATCAACGGCATTATGACCTGGAGCGTGTTGGACGCTATAAACTCAATCAAAAGCTTGATCTTACCGAGCACATCCCGGTTTCACACCGCACTGTGACTGCCTGGGATGTAGTTGCTTTGGTTCGGCGCTTAATTATGATCAATAATAATCAGGCTGAAAAAGACGATATTGATCATTTAGGCAATCGCCGCGTTAAGACAGTGGGTGAATTAATCCAAAACAAATTAAGGGTTGGATTACGGCGAATGGAAAGAGTAATTAAGGAAAGAATGTCCATCCGTGATCAGGAGCATGTGACCCCGACTAGTTTGGTGAATATCAGACCAGTGGTGGCAGCCTTAAGAGAATTCTTCGGCTCAAGCCAGCTTTCTCAATTCATGGATCAAACCAACCCATTGGCTGAATTGCGCCATAAACGCACCTTGTCTGCTTTAGGGCCAGGTGGCTTACGTCGTGAAAGAGCCGGGTTTGATGTTCGCGACGTCCATCATTCTCATTATGGTCGAATTTGTCCCATCGAAACCCCTGAAGGTCCAAACATTGGCTTGATTGGACGTATGGCTACCTTTGCCTTGGTTAATGAATATGGTTTTATCGAAACTCCATATCGCCGGGTAATTAAATTCCTTGCAAGTGATGATCCACAATTAAATCATCGCATCGTTAGAGAAACGCTTGTCAACCCGGAAACAGGAGAGGTGATTGTTGGTGAAGGCCAACGAATTACCAAAGAAATGTTACCTGAAATAAAAAAGTTAAATCGAAAAGGTATTTCTGTTGTTCCGTTTGTTTCCAAGAATGTGGATTATTTATCTGCGGATGCAGAAGACAAATTTATTATCGCTCAGGCAAATACGCCGCTCAATGAATATTTTGAATTTGATAGTGACCGGATTTCCAGCCGTCACTATTCTGATTTTATTATTGCGCCTGAGGACAACATTAATTACATGGATGTTGCTCCAAACCAGGTGGTTGGTATAAGTGCTTCTTTAATCCCCTTTTTGGAACATGATGATGCCAATCGCGCATTAATGGGCTCAAATATGCAGGCTCAGGCTGTCCCATTGTTGCGGCCAGATATTCCCACAGTTTCCACCGGGATGGAACAATATGCCGCCAAAGATTCCGGCCAGGTATTAGTGGCCGAAGAGGAAGGCGATGTGATCTCGGTTACCGGAAGAGAAGTTGTGGTTCGCGGAGAATCCGGGGTGCGTCAATATCAATTACGAAAATATCAACGGTCAAACCAAAGCACCTGTATCGATCAACGCCCTGCGGTTGTAAAAGGACAACATTTGAAAAAAGGCGATGTGTTAGCTGACTCTTCTTCAACAGTTAATGGTCACCTGGCATTAGGGCAGAATGCTGTTGTAGCTTTTCTTTCCTGGGAAGGCGGCAATTTTGAGGATGCCATTCTAATATCTGAAAGATTAATTCAGGATGACCGCTTTACCTCCGTACATATTGAAAAATATGAAGTTGAGGCTCGCGATACCAAATTAGGACCAGAAGAAATTACTCGCGATATTCCTAATGTTGGCGAAGACGCTATCAAAGACCTGGATGAAACCGGTATCATTCGAATTGGAGCAGAAGTTGGACCGAATGATATTCTGGTAGGAAAAATTACTCCTAAAGGTGAAAAAGAATTAACTCCTGAAGAGAGATTGTTACGGGCAATTTTTGGTGAGAAATCACGTGATGTGAAAGATACTTCCTTACGCATGCCTCACGGTGAGCGGGGTAAGGTGGTTGATGTTAAAGTCTTTACCCGCGAAGAGAATAGTGATCTCTCCGCAGGTGTTGATACGATGGTGCGTGTATCGGTGGCTCAACGACGAAAAATTACAGCTGGTGATAAAATGGCTGGTCGCCACGGTAATAAAGGCGTTGTTTCTCGTCTCATCCCTGTGGAAGATATGCCTTTTCTGGAAGACGGAACCCCGGTAGATATCATCCTCAATCCTTTAGGTGTGCCTGGGCGTATGAATATTGGACAATTGCTTGAGGTGCATTTGGGTTGGGCCGCAATGAAACTTGGTTTCAGAGCTGTTACTCCAGTTTTTGATGGAACAAACGAAGAAGAAATTGAAGCCGAGTTAGGGCGTGCCTGGCTAATGGACCATGCCTGGAAAGAATCTGGAGTTCTGGCCTGGGAATGGGTTAAGGATCAGGGTTATTCCAAGGATATGATTCGTGATGATGATGAAGTAAGAATGCTTTACTTCGAACAATGGTTAGGTGATTTGGGTTATGATATTTATCGTCTTTCATCTGATAACAATTATGCAAGACATTCGGTTATGGAAGGTTGGTTAAAAGAAAAAGGTTATGACCCGGAAAACATTATTGCCTTTGAATCAGTTGAAACAATAGGTGAAAAGGCTGCACAATTACGCAATCAGAATGCAATTCTGGCGTGTTTGAAACTATGGCTGGAAGCAGAAGGCCAGGATACTTCTGAATTGACGGATGAAACAGTGCGCGAAAGAGCTTTAGCGTACATGGCCGAAAGCGGCGTCCCAGTTCCAATCTTTGGCAAAATGCAGCTAAGGGATGGAAAAACAGGCAGGTTATTTGATCAACCAGTAACAGTTGGCGTCATGACGATGCTTAAACTTCACCACCTGGTTGAAGACAAAGTCCATGCTCGTTCAACTGGCCCGTACAGTCTTGTAACCCAACAACCCCTGGGCGGTAAGGCTCAATTCGGTGGTCAGCGTTTTGGTGAAATGGAAGTTTGGGCTCTAGAAGCATATGGTGCAGCGTATACTTTACAGGAAATGTTAACGGTCAAATCTGACGATGTTCAGGGTCGTGTAGCGACTTATGAAGCCATAGTCAAAGGCGATCAAATAGAAGAACCTGGTTTGCCGGCTTCCTTCCGCGTTTTGGTAAAAGAGCTGCAATCTTTAGGGCTTTCTGTGGAAGCCGTATTGGAAAATGGTGATAATGTGAAGTTTGGAAAAGATGAAGAACGCGCAAAACCACCCAAAATGGAAACTGGTTTGTTGGGTCTGGGAGGAGGTCTGGGATAGGATTGTTTTCCTTGACTGAGAAATTTGCCCGTGATATAATCTGCCCTCGTTGCCTATCAGTCAGAGCCCTGTCTGATTAACCGGTGTGTTGTCGAGGCCATCATCAAGTGCGATGGCCTTAATTATTGAAAGAAAATTTGAGTTTTTAATTGGAGACAAGAGAAAGTGCCAACTATCAATCAATTAATCCGAAAAGGTCGCCACTCGAAAAAAAGCAAGAGCAAGGCTCCTGCGTTGTTGTACACACTCAACAATATGAAACAAAACCGAACCCGCCAGGATAAAGGTTCACCACAAAAACGGGGTGTTTGTACCGTAGTTCGAACTATGACCCCCAAGAAACCAAACTCAGCGTTACGGAAAATTGCTCGTGTCCGTTTAACCAACGGCTTGGAAGTAACCGCATATATTCCCGGCGAAGGTCATCAATTACAAGAGCACTCGGTTGTGTTAGTTCGAGGTGGTCGTGTAAGAGATCTGCCTGGTGTTCGTTATCATATTGTTCGTGGTACGCTTGACAGTACTGGTGTATCTAATCGTGGACAAGGTCGTTCCAAGTACGGAACAAAACGACCAAAAGCTAAGTAAATTGAAAGAACGGAGAAAGACAAATGCGTCGAACTAGTCCGGAACGGAGAATTACCCCTCCTGATATGAAATTTAGTAATGTTTATGTGCAAACCTTTATTCACCATATTATGAAAAATGGTAAGAAAAGTGTTGCACAAGGTCTCGTCTATGATGCTTTAGAAATCGTTCAACAGAAGACCGGGAAGAATCCGATCGATGTTATGGATTCAGCTTTGAAGAATGTTGGGCCAATGATGGAAGTACGTCCACGTCGTATTGGCGGGGCAACTTATCAGGTTCCAATGGAAGTGGCTTCTGATCGCCGTGTTGCATTAGCGATTCGCTGGATCATCAATTCATCCCGATCACGTTCAGGTCATTCATTTTCTGAGAAATTTGCAGCTGAATTAATGGATGCAGCTACGGGTCAGGGTGCTTCAGTTCGCAAGCGTGAAGAGACTCATAAGATGGCTGAAGCCAACCGCGCATTCTCTCACTACCGCGTATAGTAATAAAAAAACCAATGCAACGTACTTTTCCACTTGAACGAGTCAGAAATATCGGTATTATTGCTCATATTGATGCCGGTAAAACTACCACAACAGAGCGAATTCTGTACTACACTGGGAAAACTTATCGTATCGGATCTGTTGACGATGGCACAACGGTGACCGATTGGATGGCTCAGGAACGGGAACGCGGAATTACTATAGTTTCTGCTGCAGTCACCGCTGAGTGGAAAGATTACCAATTTAATATCATTGACACCCCTGGTCATATTGACTTTACTGCAGAAGTTCAGCGTTCTTTACGTGTACTTGACGGCGGAATTGTTGTTTTTGATGCTGTGCAAGGAGTTGAACCTCAAAGTGAAACAGTATGGCGACAAGCGGATCGTTATGAAGTGCCCAGAATTTGTTTTATCAATAAAATGGATCGGATGGGTGCTTCTTTTGAACGTTCTGTCCAATCGATAATTGATCGTCTGGGCGCAAATCCCATTCCAATGCAGATACCCATTGGCTCTGAAGCAAATTTTGCCGGTGTGATAGACCTTTTAGATATGCAAGCTATTACCTGGGATAACCCGGATGGCCGGGATTATGTAATTGCTGAAATACCTGAAGAATATAAAGAGGCAGCAGAATTTGCCCGTGAGCAATTAATCGAGAAAACCGCTGAGCTGGAAGATTCCTTAATCGAGAAATTCTTAAATGGGGAAACCATCACGATTGACGAGTTGAAAGTTTCACTTCGAAAAGCGGTACTAGATAATAAGGCGACACTCGTATTTTGTGGCTCCTCTCTACGTAATAAAGGGGTACAACCAATTTTAGACGCGGTGATTGACTATTTACCCTCACCGATCGATATCCCTCCGGTTAAAGCTACTTCTTTAGACGGAGAAGAAATTATTGAGTTGCAGACTTCAGATTCCGAATATCTTAGTGCTTTGGTTTTTAAAATTGTGGGGGATCCATATGTGGGACGCTTGGCATATTTTCGAGTTTATTCGGGAAAGATTGTCGCTGGCGAGTCCGTTTTGAATCCTACAAAAGGGAAAAAAGAACGAATTGGAAGATTAATACGGATGTACGCAGATCGTCGGGAAGATGTTGAATTTATTCCTTCCGGTGATATTGGTGCAATTCTGGGTTTAAAGTTTTCATTTACCGGTGATACCCTTTGTTCCCAGGGAAAACAGGTGGTTTTAGAAACGATTAGTTTCCCTGAACCGGTTCTTTCTATTGCGATTGAACCAAAAACGACCTCGGATCAGGACAAAATTGGCGAGGCATTACGACGTCTCTCAGAAGAAGACCCAACCTTCCGTGTGAATACGGATGAAGCAACTGGTCAAACCATCATTTCAGGTATGGGTGAATTACATCTGGATGTTATTGTTGATCGGTTACTGCGTGAATATAATGTCAAAGCAAATGTGGGACGGCCGCGCGTATCGTACCGGGAAACCATTCAATTTCCTGTGCATCAGTTAAGTTATAAATATGTAAAACAATCTGGTGGACATGGTCAATATGGACATGTCGTTTTTGATATGGAACCTTTGGAACGAGGAAGTGGGGTGGTTTTTGAGGTAAAAATCACCGGGGGGTCTGTTCCGAAGGATTATTTTAAAGCGATTGAAAATGGTGTAAATGAAGCTGCTCAATCAGGAGTTTTGGCTGGTTATCCAGTCACTGATGTAAAAGTTACATTGGTCGATGGATCCTACCATGAGGTCGATTCAAGCGAAATGGCTTTTAAAATGGCAGCAGTTTTTGCTTTCAAAGAGGCTTTTCAAAAAGGTAAACCTACTTTACTGGAGCCAATCATGAAAGTAGAAGTATTTGTGCCAGAAGAATATTTAGGTGATGTATTGGGACAAATCAATGCGAGGCGCGGTGAAATTCAAGGTACAGAAGTAAGACCGGGAAATTCACAGGCTATTCGGGCAATTGTTCCATTGGCTGAAATGTTTGGTTATGCTACAGAATTACGTTCTGCTACACAGGGGCGTGGTGTTTTCTCAATGGAATTTCAACATTATGCACCTGTATCAGAGTCTGTTGCTCATCGTATCTTAAATTATTAATCAGATAATCAGGATTTATTAAGGAGATAGATTTAATGGCGAAGGAGAAATACGATCGCAATAAACCCCACATGAATGTGGGAACAATGGGACACATCGACCATGGGAAGACCACGTTAACCGCGGCGATCACCAAGGTCAGTCAGTTAATGGGATATGGTGACTACCGGGCATACGATCAGATTGACAATGCACCGGAAGAAAAAGCACGAGGGATCACGATCAACATCTCACATGTTGAATATCAGACTGCGAAACGGCACTATGCGCACGTGGATATGCCAGGTCACCGAGACTACATTAAGAACATGATCACCGGCGCGGCGCAGGTAGATGGCGCTATTCTGGTGGTAGCAGCCCCAGACGGTCCGATGCCACAGACGCGCGAGCACGTCTTGTTAGCACGCCAGGTGGAAGTACCGAGCATCGTGGTATATATGAACAAAACCGATCAGATGGATGACCCGGAGCTTTTGGAACTGGTAGAGTTAGAATTACGGGAAATGCTGAGTGAGTACGGGTTCCCGGGGGACGAGACCCCGATCGTAAAAGGATCAGCGTTGAAAGCCCTGGAATGCACATCCACAGACCCGATGGCGCCAGAATATGACAGCATTCGGGAACTGCTGGACGTGATCGACAACTACTTCCAGGATCCGGTACGTGACGTGGATAAACCGTTCATGATGCCAGTGGAAGATGTCTTCTCGATCAAAGGTCGCGGCACTGTGGTGACGGGACGAGTGGATCGAGGAGTGATCAAAGTAGGAGACCCGGTAGAAATTGTAGGGCTGCGTGAAAAGAGCATGAGCTCCGTGTGCACTGGTGTGGAAATGTTCCACAAATTACTGGATCAGGGCATGGCCGGCGACAATCTGGGTTTGCTGTTACGCGGGATCAACCGTGATGATGTAGAACGCGGCATGGTTATTGCCAAGCCAGGAAGCATCACCCCGCACACAAAATTCAATGCAGAAGTGTACGTGTTACGGCGCGAAGAGGGAGGACGGCACAAACCATTCTTCCCGGGCTACCGGCCGCAATTCTACATACGGACAATGGATGTAACCGGCTCGATCACCTTACCAGAAGGTGTGGA